>SAMEA3663015__coassemble_303_pt1 | contig 21822 bp, 21 predicted proteins | sample SAMEA3663015__metabat2_low_PE_019 | metagenome-assembled genome bin SAMEA3663015 (sample SAMEA3663015) | pig gut metagenome | biome: pig gut; feature: pig-associated habitat; material: faeces | place: France | collected 2012
AAATATTTCAGCCTTCCAGCGCGTAATATTTCGTGCTGGAAGGCGATGATTGGGGTTCAACGAGTTACGGGAAAGTTACTTGCCATTTTTCAATGCCCTTTCGGCATTGCGGTTTTTAACCGTTCGTTCCTTGTCTGGCTTCTGTTTGGTGATTTTCTGCGGTTTCTGCTTTGCCAGAGGAAGGGCGGTCGGGTTCCAATCTTGGGTAATTTCCCACTGTGCCTTGAGCGTGAGGGCATCGGGGTAATAATAGACTGGCTCGGGCTGCAGTTGTTGGTCGTAGTCGCCCGTGTCCCAAACACCATTGCCGTTGAGATCGCGGAACAAACGGAGGTAGTAGGTGCTTGGGGTGATGAAATAGAAGTCGGCATGTCCATTCTTAACCTTGAGGCTCTTGACGGCTTTATCGCTACCTGAAAGCAACTCCACGATGGCATCGTTCCAGTCGCCCTGCAACGCCACGAAGAGTGTGGAATAGGAATCGAGTGTACGCATACGGATGGTGCGCTTCGTCGCCTCATTGCGTTTGCCATAGATATTGACAAATGCGGCGGTGTCGATTTCTATCTGATAGGTTGAGTCTGCCTCCCATTCGGCATAGAGGCGGTAGGTCTTTATCTTGCCCGGCACCTGACGGAAGAGGAATTTGGCTGGTTGGAAAAGGGTGTCCACCTTCACACTGAAATGAATCTTGGACAAATCCACGGTCTCCAGAGGCTCTTCAAAAATGAAATCGATATTTTTATCGGGGTCCATCGATTGCGCATTGTTGATCTTATAGGTCAAGAACTCCTCTGGCAATGGGGGTATTTCAATGTCATCGTCGTCTTTCTTTTTCTTCTTCTTTTTCTTGCTGTTGGGTTTGTCGTCAGTCTGGGGCTGCCCGTCCTCATCCCTCACCTGCTGCCCGTCTGCCATCACGGCATCTCCAGGCTCTTCCGTTCCTTCTTTCTCTGCCCTCTGCGCGGCACGACGTTCTGCCTTCAGCTGCTGTTTGTATTCTTTCGCCCATTCTTCCATCTGCTCCTGCCGTTCACGCGCCATGCGTTCTTTGGTGAGTTTGGAGACGAGCCTCAACGTGTCGGTGGTGATGTCAAGATTCCCTGTGGTGTCGGTCTCGAAGAAATCCAACTGGATGCAAAGGGTGTCGAGGTTATAGACGAGGGAGTCTTTCACCCAGTAGTCGATGGAGTCGTTATGCTGACTGGCATCGATGACAAAGGCATCGGTGGCATCGAAATTGAGTCCTGTCAAACGTGGCAAAGTGTCGCTGCCTGCCGTGAAATAGAGAGAGAACTTCTGAAGAATGGGACGTTCACTCTTGAGCAGATGCCGGTCTTGCAGTCCCGACTCGAAGGCTGTCAGGATGATGTCGTCGGGGTAATAATGAGTATAGGGGGTATAGACGATGGAATCGTAGTGGATGCTGTCGTGCCAAACGGTGTCGGGACGGATGTCGGGACGGCTGGAGGTGGCAAGAACACGGTCGGAGAAAGCAATCATCTCGGCACGCTGGTCGTAAATGTAGTTCTGATTGAGGTCTTTCAGTGCGAAGGCGCGATACTGGCCGGGAGAAAGCCCTTTGACGACGAAGTGCCCTCGGCTGTCGGTACGCGAGATGCGTTCGAAGGGCTTGGTGCGGAAGATGGAATCGGGAAGAGTCTGGAGGGTGTCTAACTTATACAATCCCACCAGCATTCCCTTGATGGGTTCGAGGTTCTCTGCATTCAACACATGTCCCGACATTTGGAAGGTGTCAACGCTTTCCCCTGTCGAGAAGGTGAAAGCATAGTCGCCATAAGGATTGCCCTCGTTGTTGTCAACGATGGCATCGGCAAAGTCGATGGTGTAGGTCATGCCGGGCTTGAGGGTATCGAACAGGGCAATGGTGATTCTCCTGCCATCTGCCTCAATCTCCGGTTGCTGGATTTGTGGAGGCGAAATGACCACCCTTTCAGAAGGGTTGTCAATCTTCACGATTTCATCAAACTCGATCGTGACCTTCTTCACATTTTTCTCGTTGACTGCACCGAACTTCGGCGAGGTGTGAATCACCTTGGGGGGTGTCTCATCGTAAGGACCGCCATCGGGAGAACCCATACGGGCACATGCCAAGAAGAATGCACAATGCACAATGCACAATGCATAAAAGAAGTATAATAATGGATGCCTATGTTTGGGTACCAACCGCATGGCTATGACACATGATACATTGACGAATGGAGTGAACCCTGAATCAGGAATTCATGGAGGAATTCATGGCAAGAAGTTCCTCTATATACTGACGAGAGTTGCTAAGACGGGGAATCTTGTGCTGACCGCCCAGTTTGCCTTTGCTCTTGAGCCATTCATCGAAGAGTCCTGGTTTGGCAACGATGAGTTCGAGCGGCTGAAGGGTGATGTCCTTATGGCGCTTGGCTTCATAGTCGGAGTTGATGGCTTGAAGCGAACGGTCGAGGATGACTGCAAACTCATCAACCGAGGCTGGTGCTTTCGCAAAATCGATGATCCATTGATGACGGCACTTGGCATTGCTGTCCATGAAGATGGGGGCTGCAGTGAAGTCTTTCACTTGCGCACCTGTGGCAACACAGGCTTGCAGAAGTCCTTTCTCTGCATTGTCCACAATCAGTTCCTCGCCAAAGGCGTTGATGAAGTGCTTGGTACGACCTGTGATGCGGAACTTGTAGGGGTCTTTCTGTGAGAACTGGACTGTGTCACCAATGAGGTAGCGCCATAGTCCACAACTGGTGCTGATGATCATGGCATAATTGATGCCTGGCTCCACTTCCCAAAGGGGTACAATCTTACTTTTGTCAACAGGATAGCCGTCATTGCCAAGATTGTCCATCGGGCAGAACTCATAAAAGACACCGTAGTCTATCATCAGAAGCATATTGGGGTCGGAGAGGTCATTCTGCAACCCAAAGAAACCTTCGCTGGCATTGTAGGTTTCCATATAGTGCATATTGGGCAACTGAATGATGCTCTTGTATTGCTCACGATAAGGGGTGAATGCCACACCTCCATGGAAAAAGACTTCCAGATTGGGCCACACTCCGTCAAGTCGGTCCACCCCCTTCAGTTCCATCACACGGTTCAGCACACTGAGCATCCACGAAGGGACGCCGCTGATGTTAGTGATGTTCATGTCCATCGCTGCACGGGCAATCTTGTCGCGCTTCTCCTCGAAATCGCTCAGAAGGGCTATCTTCTTCTTGGGAACGCGTATCACTTTGGCAGCCGACGGGATGTTCTCTATCAGGATGGCACTCAAATCGCCCACAAGACTATTGGGTGTGTTGAGGTTGGGGGCATGGCTGCCACCAAGAATGAGGCTTTTGCCCGAGAATAATTTACTCTTGGGATTGATGTGCAGATAACTCACCACACAATCCGTGCCGCCACGATAGTGAATGTTTTTGAGTCCCTCGCCACTGACAGGAATGAATTTACTTTTGTCGTTGGTGGTTCCCGAAGATTTGGCGTACCAACGCACCACACCGGGCCATAAGATGTCGGCTTTCCCTTCACGCATCTTATGGATGTAGCCCTTTAACTCTTCATAAGTGTTCACCGGCACCCGCTGGCAGAATTGCTCATAGGAGTCAATGAGGTCATACTGATGCTGCGCACCCCACTCTGTTTTCTTTCCTTGCCGAATGAGATGACGGAAAATCTTGAGTTGCAACTCCTTGGCGCGAGTGGCATATTTTTCCAGTTGTTTCTGTCGCCTGGAAAAGTAAATCTTATTTAGGAATCCTGTTGTGTTCATTGCAATACAAATTATGTTGCAAAGGTACGGAAATAAAGTGAGATGTGGCTTATAAAAAATAAAAAAATGCTTTTTCAGGGGTTCTTGGGAATTGATTTCTGTCCCTTCGCGCACTTAATGCCGTTTTGCAACTCCTTATCCCGTTTAATGCGTATTAGTGCCTGTTGGGCTGCATGCTGGTCACTCTCCTTCTTGCTGTAGCCATCGCCCGTTCCGCAGGAGATCCCTTCCACCAACACGATGGAATGGAAAACGGGGGTGTTTTTCTCGTCCCTCCCCTCTTTCTGCTTGAACTCGAACTTGTACCGATGCTTCTGGCACCATTCGATCAGCGAACTCTTGAAGTTCTGCTCCTGCTTGGCAATCTCTTCGATAATGATGTGTTTCTGAAAGACTTGCTCTTCCATGAAGCGATAGCAATACCTATAGCCTCTGTCGAGGTAGATGGCACCCACAAATGCCTCGAAGGCATTGCCGCTCATGAAACTGTTATGTCCCGTCGTGACAGCCCCCGCATGACGGATGAGCTTGTCCAGCCCCAAGTCGTGAGAAAGCCCGTTGAGCGAACTTCGGCACACAATCTTGCTGCGCAAGGTGGTGAGAAATCCCTCCTGCTTGTTACCATAGTGCTTGTAGAGAATGTCGGCGACAATGGCACCCAGCATGGCGTCGCCCAAGAACTCAAGACGCTCATTGTTAATGTAATGATGGTCCTGCTGTTCATGGTATGCCAACGACTTGTGCATCAGCGCCAATTCGTACAGCCTGATGTTGCGCGGATAGAAACCCATAATGGACTTAAGCCGCAAAAAAGGCTTCTTCTCACGAATGAAAAGAAGCCTCATTTTATCTATAATATCCGAAATCACTTGAACTTAAAAGAAAGTTCTTGGAATAGTTCCAAGATTACTGATATTTCTTGAATATGACACTCGCATTGTGTCCACCGAAACCGAAGGTGTTGCTGAGCGCTACACGAACGGTACGCTGCTGAGCCTTGTTGAAAGTGAAATTGAGGTTATAGTCAATTTCAGGATCTTGGTCATCGTCAGCATGGTTGATTGTTGGAGGAACAATGTCGTTCTTGACAGCGAGAATGCTAATCATCGCTTCAACTGCACCAGCAGCACCGAGAAGGTGGCCTGTCATGGACTTAGTTGAACTGATGTTCAGTTTGTAAGCAGCGTCGCCAAACACTTCCTTGATGGCCTTAGCCTCGGAAATGTCACCTACATGAGTGGAAGTGCCGTGAACATTGATGTAGTCAACATCCTCAGGCTTGATTCCAGCGTCTTTCAGTGCGCGCTCCATCACGAGTTTTGCACCGAGACCCTCAGGGTGAGTGGCTGTGATGTGATAAGCGTCGGCAGACATGCCTGCGCCAATCATCTCAGCGTAAATCTTGGCACCACGAGCCTTTGCATGCTCCAGTTCTTCAAGAATCAGAATGCCGGCACCTTCGCCCATGACGAAACCGTCACGACTTGCGCTGAATGGGCGGCTTGCCTTCTCTGGCTCTTCATTGCGAGTAGAGAGTGCCTTCATCGCATTGAAGCCACCTACGCCTGATGCGAAAATGGCAGCCTCTGCTCCACCTGTAACCATGGCGTTAGCCTTGCCCAGACGGATGAGGTTGAATGCATCAGCGACAGCGTTTGAAGAAGATGCACATGCGGAAGTTGTTGTGTAGTTGGGTCCACGGAATCCGTACTGAATGGAGATATGGCCAGAAGCGATATCAGCAATCATCTTCGGGATGAAGAACGGATTGAACTTAGGGCCGAGTTGAGGACCGTTGATGGCATAGTTGCCAGCCTCTTCCTCGAAAGTTTTGATACCTCCGATACCTACACCGAGCACAACTCCGATTTCGTTCTTGTCAATCGTTTCGAGATCCATACCTGAATCCTCGATAGCCATCTTGGCTGCGGCAAGAGCATACTGCGTGTAGAGATCCATCTTGCGGGCTTCCTTACGGTCGATGAAGTCAGCAGAATTGAATCCCTTCACTTCGCATGCAAACTGAGTCTTGAACTGTGAAGCGTCGAAATGTGTAATAGGACCAGCACCGCTCTTACCTGCCTTGAGGTTTTCCCAAGACTCCTCAGCAGTATTGCCAAGGGGAGTCAATGCGCCAAGACCTGTTACAACAACTCTCTTTAATTCCATAATTATTTAGCGTTCTGCTCGATGTAAGCAATAGCGTCGCCAACAGTAGCGATCTTTTCAGCCTGATCGTCAGGAATATTGATACCGAAAGCCTTCTCAAACTCCATGATGAGTTCTACAGTGTCCAATGAGTCAGCACCGAGGTCGTTAGTGAAACTTGCTTCAGGCTTTACTTCTGCTTCGTCAACGTTGAGTTTCTCAACGATGATTGATTTTACTCTTGATTCAATTTCAGACATAATCTTAAATGTTTAAAATGTTAATTGATTATTTTCTATTTCTCTCTTTTATATGTTTTGCGGTGCAAAGGTAGGAATAATTCTTTGATTTCTGCAAAAATATTCCTACAAAAAGCACTTTTATTGCACGAAAGAGGTGTTTTTGTGCATAAATTACACGAAAACACACCTTTTTTATCTCTCGGCTTTACAATCGGAAGTCTTGTTCCTACTCTTCCCTATTGGCACGTTTTCTCTCCAGATGGTCGAGAATGATTTTGCGAATGCGCATGCTCTTGGGGGTCACCTCCACATACTCATCGGCCTTGATGTATTCCAGCGCCTCCTCCAACGAGAGCACTACTGGCGGTATGATGTGCGCCTTCTCGTCGGTGCCGCTCGCGCGTACATTAGTTAATTGCTTTGCCTTGGTCACATTGATGACAAGGTCTATCTCATGGACATGTTCGCCCACTACCTGACCTGCATATACAGTGTCTTGCGGATTGATGAAGAACTTACCACGATCTTGCAGGTGGTCAATGGCATAGGCATAAGCAGTGCCTGATTCCATGGCGATGAGCGAGCCGTTGGTGCGGCGTGTCAGTTCGCCCTTGAAAGGCTGGTAACTCTTAAAGCGATGTGCCATGATGGCTTCGCCCTGACTGGCGGTAAGCACATTGGTACGTAATCCGATGATGCCACGTGATGGTATCTCGAATTCAATGTTCACACGATCGCCCTGGGCTTCCATGCTCACCATTTCTCCCTTACGGCGTGTCACCATATCAATCATCTTGCTGGCTGATTCCTCGGGCACATTAATGGTCAGTTCCTCAATCGGCTCACACTTCACGCCATTGACTTCTTTGAAAATCACCTGTGGTTGACCCACTTGCAATTCGTACCCCTCTCGACGCATGGTCTCGATAAGCACTGAGAGGTGGAGCACACCACGTCCGCTTACAATCCACTGGTCGGTGGTACCTTCTTTCATTTCCACACGCAATGCCAAATTCTTCTCCAGTTCTTTATAGAGACGGTCACCAATGTGGCGGCTGGTGCAGAATTTTCCCTCCTTGCCAAAGAAAGGCGAGTTGTTGATGGTGAAGAGCATCGACATGGTCGGTTCATCGATGGAGATGGTAGGCAGCGCCTCTGGTTCCTCAAAGTCGCAGATGGTGTCGCCAATCTCGAAGTTTGACAAACCAATCACCGCGCAGATGTCGCCTGAACTAACAGAATCGGTGGCACGGTGTCCCATACCTTCAAATGTATGCAATTCCTTGATCTTCGTTTTTTCCGTACTGCCATTGCGATGTACGATCGTGATGTTCTGTCCGGCTTTCAGTGTGCCGCGATGTACACGTCCTACCGCAATGCGACCCGTGTAAGTGGAGTAGTCCAGCGATGTAATCAGCATCTGAGGTGTTCCCTCCAACTGTTCAGGAGCAGGAATCGTGTCGAGAATCACATCCAAGAGGTAGGTGATGTCATTGGTGGGTGTCTTGTAGTCAGGTCCCATCCAACCCTGCTTGGCAGAGCCGTACACCACGGGGAAATCCAATTGGTCTTCGGTGGCATTGAGCGAGAACATCAGGTCGAACACCATCTCATACACCTCCTCGGGACGGCAGTTAGGCTTGTCCACCTTGTTGACCACCACTACAGGTTTCAATCCGATTTCCAGTGCCTTCTGCAACACGAAACGTGTCTGGGGCATGGGACCTTCGAAAGCATCGACCAAAAGGATGCAACCGTCTGCCATATTCAGCACACGTTCCACCTCGCCGCCGAAGTCGGAGTGTCCCGGCGTGTCAATGACATTAATCTTTGTACCCTTATAATTGATAGAGACGTTCTTGGAGAGAATCGTGATACCTCGTTCACGCTCCAATTCATTGTTATCCAAAATCAAGTCGCCAGTCTGCTGATTCTCACGAAAGAGATTTCCGGCGAGCAACATCTTATCGACCAACGTCGTCTTTCCGTGGTCCACGTGCGCAATAATCGCAATGTTTCTAATGTCCTGCATAAAGTCTTATCCTGTAAAATTGGGTGCAAAGGTACGAAAAAGTTAGGAGTTAGGAATTAGGAGTTCGGAGTTTTTTGCATTTATCTTTCAACTATTTACCATTTGTTATTTAGAATTTATCCTTTAGAACCCATTACCATTGAGCCATCGTGTTTTTGGAAAAAGTGGAAAAATATGAAAACTTTGTATCTAAAAAGATATTTTCATCACGTTGGCTTCGCCGAAGTTACTGGAACGCGGAAAAGTCCAAATCAATTTGGCTTTTCACTCGTTTTTTTCATCACGTTGGCTCCGCCGAAGTTACCGGCACTCGGAAAAGCGCAAATAAATTTGGCTTTTCAATTGTTTTTCAGTAACTTTGCACAAAACAAGAGTGTGAAGGATTTTTTCTTCGGTAAGTGTCAAACATAAAAAGAAATGAAAAGATGAAAAAGACTGTGGTGTTTTTACTGATGCTGTTGGCTGGGAGTGTAACTTTTGCCCAAAGCAAACGCGAAGTGATGCGCGAACGTGTTGACAGTGTGCTGCGCAAGAATTACGAGAAAGGTTCATACGACACACTGTACATCAAACGCCCTGACAGTAAGTTAACCTTGAAGGTGAGGGGCAACTTGTCAGGCAACTACATCCATGCGAAGAACACAGTGGACGGGGACGACATCCGCGCCAAACTGAACACTGATACACGTGCCACGCTCAGTGTGGCAGCCACCTACTATGGGGTGACAGCGGGCTTTGCCATCAATCCTGCCAAACTGGGCGGCAAGAACAAGGACATGGAATTCAATCTCAATGCCTATGGCAACCGCTTCGGCGTTGAGGCAAGTTACCAGTTATCCAAAACATTGTCGGGCGACATTTCCGACAACGATGGGACATATCACCTCGACAAAGGCTTCTTGCGCATGGCTACAGTGTCTGTCACAGGCTACTACGCGTTCAATCATCGTCATTTTTCCTACCCTGCCGCTTTCACACAATCCTACATTCAAAAACGGTCAGCAGGCTCATGGCTGGTGGGCTTCTCTTATCAAGGAGGCAGCATCAAGACAACCGACGATGCACCTGACGAACTGGGCAATGCACGCATCTATGTGGGCAATTTCGCCATTGGTGGTGGTTATGGCTACAACCTTGTGGCGAAGAAATGGCTCTTTCATCTCTCTGCACAGCCTAACGTCATCATCTTCAACAGCAACAGCGTCAAGATGAACGGCGAAAAGAGATCGGAGTCTCTTCATTTCCCAGAAATGATTGTGAATAGCCGTGCTGCCATCATCTACAACATCAACACCAAATACTTTGTCGGCACCACCTATGTGGTCAACTCCACGCTGTTTTGTGACCTTGACCACTACACGCGGCAGGTGAAATGGCGTGCCCGTGCTTTTGTGGGAATGAGACTGTGAAAAGTGAGAAATGAGGAGTTCGCAAAACGAGGAATGCACTCATGAGATGACAAAAGGAGGTGTTTCCTCACAAAAAGCACCCAACATGAGAAATAATTTCCAATTCCTAATTTCCAATTCCCAATTATTTCTTACCTTTGTACCCGATTTTCAGCGAGCCACGTATTCGGCTGAAAGAATCTTGGCGCGTTGAACAACACATTATTAATTATATCATACAAAAATTATGTACTTAGATTCAGCAAAGAAGGCAGAGATTTTCGCCGAGTATGGTGCTTCTGCCACTGACACAGGCTCTTGCGAGAGCCAAATCGCACTTCTCACCTACCGCATTCAGCACCTCACGGAGCACGTGAAGGCTAATCACAAGGATTTTGTCACCAACCGTGCCCTTGTGCAACTTGTAGGTCAGCGCCGCCGCTTCCTCTCTTACCTCAAGAAGAAGGACATCGAGCGCTATCGTGCAATCATCAAGAAACTTGGTCTCCGTAAATAATTGGACACTCAAGGACAAACAACCGCGTCATTCTTTCGAGAATGCCGCGGTTGCTTTTTTAGTGTGTTGTGCCACAAGAAGGGGAACTTTTTCCTTTTCACGCGCGCTTTTTCTTCCGAAATGCATTTTTTTCGAGGAATCATATCGGAAGGAAGAAAAAATTATGTTACCTTTGCCATGCCTTTTCACAAAAAAAAGACTAAACTAATCTCTTACAAACCAAAATCAAAGCATAAGTGAAATAATGGGCAATGCTGACACTGCCATCAAAGAACTTCTTGACTCGATGGCTCCTATCACATTGGAAGAAATGTCAGACATCCGTCTGATGAATCGCCTCGACACCAAATATGTGGCGTCGAAGACGCAATTGGTGCAATTGCTCGAACTCGTGCAGGACAAGTACTTTGTGCAGGAGACACTGGAAAGGCGCATTATCCCTTATCTGACAACGTATTACGACACACAGGATCACTTCATGTACATGATGCACCACAACAAACGGGCTCGGCGCATGAAGGTGAGGGTGAGAACGTATGTGGCGAGCCACCTGACATTCCTGGAAGTGAAGAACAAGAACAACCACGCACGGACGAAGAAGAAGAGGATAGAAGTGCCCTCACAGGACCATTTCCGTGAAACGGAGGGCGCGCATGAGCTGGTGCAGCGGAAAACAGGGCTGGATTTGGACAGGCTGAAGGCTGTGGTCAGAAATCAGTTCGACCGAGTGACGCTGGTGAACAGGGGGAAGACCGAACGTCTGACCATCGACTTTAACATCGGCTTTCACAATTTCGAGACAGACCATGACCACGGGACCGACCAACTGGTCATCATCGAACTGAAGCGGGATGGCAACGTGTTTTCGCCTGTATGCAACCTGTTGCGTGACATCCATGTACACCCGACAAGCTTTTCGAAGTGCTGCATCGGCATGGCACTGACCAACCCCGGGCTGAAACAGAACAACTTCAAGCCCAAACTCCGAAACCTAGAAAAGATCAACGGAAGACGCTTCATTGACCACGAACTATAGTGAGAAACAACAAATATGACGAATTTCTCGAATCGGGGGAAGAACCTTCATCTCGGCGTAGCCAATGCCGAAGGCGGCGGCAAATGGGGCGAACACATTGGTTTTTATTTGTTGTCGCTTGCGGCATTCCACTCTCAATTCGTCAAATTAGAAATATTCGTTGTTAAATAAAAAAATAGTAAATTGTAAATGGCAAAATTGTAATTATATTTATGGATACATTAAACGATTTTTTTGCAGTACTGTCAAGCGACACATGTCGAATCCTTGACCTTTTCCTGCGATTGATTATCAACACAGTGTTCACCATCATCATTGCCCGTGCCTTCTATTTCCCTAAAGCACGGCGTCGTGACTTCTTCTTCACTTACATCTTGGTGGGTTTCTGCATCTTTATGCTGATTCACCTGATGGGTGACGCGAAAATTAAGACGGGCATAGCAATGGGCTTGTTCGCCATCTTCTGCATCATGCGCTACCGTACTGAATCGGTGCCAATCCGCGAAATGACTTATTTGTTCCTCATCATCTCATTGGCAGCCATCAATGGTTTGGCATGGGCAGCCGACATCAGCCCGAAGCACCCAGAGTTTGCGGGCCCTCTGATGACGAGCATGGGCGAACTGATTCTGACAGACCTCGTGTTTGTATTGGGTGTTTGGATTGCTGAAGCAAACAAGTTGGTGAAAAGCCTTTCGTCGAAATATATCAAATATGACAAGATTGACCTCATCAAGCCATCCATGCGCAAGGAACTCATAGAGGACTTGAAAGCGCGCACGGGTTTGGACATCACAAGTGTGTCTATCGGTTCCATCGACTTCCTGAAGGACATGGCACTCATCAAGATTTACTACAACACGGATGAAGAGGATGAGTCGGCACAAAAGATGCCCAAGGAATATGCATAACCAACCCACGTACTAAGCGACTTTCCATTCCAAACAGAAGACTTATGAAACTTAGATTTTTCACTTTTATCTTTTCTCTTTTCACTTTATTGGTGACCTTTGCCCAAAGCGATGACTTTGGCATGGACTTTACGGTAGGCGCAGAAAAAAAGATTCGCCCGGGCATGAGTTTCGGCATCGAAGGAGAAGCCCGCACTCAGGACAACACTCGAAAAATAGAGCGTTGGACGGTGGGAGGCGAGTTTGAGATGCGCCTGTTCAGAACCTCCAACAATGCTTTTGAGCTGAAGGGCTCGGCAGGATGGAAATACATGTGGCTGAACAACTTGGCAGAAAACATTGCCAAATATGATGATGACGATGACTATAAAGGGTACAATGCACGTGACCGCTACTGGCGCAATCGCCATCGCACCAGCATCAGCCTCAATGCAGACTATGAACTGAGCAAGCGATGGAGTTTCTCACTGAAGGAAACGTTCCAATACACCCACTTCTGTAAGGCTTCGACTGCTGTCAACAAATACCGCTATGAATACGATGCCGATGGCAACAGAGTGCTGGGACTTGACGAGTCGGAGGTGAAAGACTTCAAGTCAAAAGACCGCACGGTGCTTCGCTCCAGGCTGACCGTGAAATACAACATTCGCCATTGTCCCGTGAACCCCTATGCCTCGGTGGACTATGGCTGTGGACTCAACTACACGACCAACAAGTGGAAATACACCGCTGGTGCCGATATCAACCTGACCAAGAGCAAGCAGCACAAAATGGATGTTTTCTATCGTTACCAGACAGAGGATGACGACGATGAACCCAATGGACACTTGATCGGTGTAGGATATAAACTGAAATTCTGATTCTCAATCTATCAAATAATCACAAATATGAAACATGCAGGATTACTGATTTTAGTATGGGCACTTGGAATGACGGCTTTTGCCGATGATTTCAAGTTGTATTACGACTCGAATGCGAGCAGTGCCACGCAGGTGGAAATGGTGGACAATCTGAAAAAACTGACCTTCGAGAAAGGGAAAATGACGGTCGTGCGCAAAGATGGTACAAACACCGAAGTTGACCTGACCAACGTAAAGCGGCTCTTTTTCTCAACAGACGCCACTGCCATCGAAGAGGTGAAAGAAGAAAAAACAGAACAAAAGGGTGAAGTGTATGACCTGATGGGCAGGAAACTCAACTTCGACCTGAGCAAGGGACAGACTCTTCCCAAGGGACTCTATATTATTGACGGCAAAAAAGTATTGGTAAAATAAATCATGAAAAAGTTTTTCACACTCATAGCACTTTGTTTCAGCACATTGACCCTTTCGGCTCAGACCATCTACATCTGCAAGGATGGCGACTACACAACGAAGACTTTGACAGAGGGCTTGCAAATCAATCTGAACGACACACCAGACTCCATCACTTTCAGCAAACCCCAAATGGAGAAAGTGGTGACCATTGCCTATAGCGGCACCACTGCTACGGTAAAGATACCCTCATTCCTCAGCAGCGAAGTGACCTGCTCCAGCGGAACGAGTTCGAATGTGGTGCTGACCAACACGAACACGACTGACGAAATCACCTACAGGGTGTCGGGCAGCAGTTCTGCAGGTTCGCTCACCATCTCGAGCGACTACAAGATGACCGTGAACCTCAATGGCGTGGCTTTGACCTCCACAAAAGGAGAGGCCATGCGCTTCAAATGTGGCAAGCGCATTGCATTGGTCATGGCAGACGGTTCTGTCAACTCTTTTACCGACACAGATGATGGAGGTGCCGCACAGTCAGCAGACGATTCCCACAAGGCTTGCATCTACACCAAGGGACACCTCGAAATCTCAGGTGCCGGCACCCTCAATGTGACAGGCAACTACAACCATGCCATCGCCACGAAAGAGTACCTGCAGGTGAAGAAGACCGTGACAGCCATCAATATCAAGAAAGCTGCCAACGATGCCATCCATGTGGGGCAGTTCTTCCAGATGCATGGTGGCACACTCAACATCGATGCCAACACCGTAGGCGATGGTGTGCAGGTGGAATACAAGACTGACGACAACGGTGTGATCATCCCACCCACAGAAGACGAGGAGAACACCGGAAGCGTCATCATCAAGGGAGGCACGTTCGCCATCACAATGGCTGGCAATGAGGACACAAAAGCCATCAAAGCCGACGGCGACATCACCATCAGTGGTGGCACGTTCGTCATCAATGCCAACAGCAATGGCTCACGCGGCATCCAGACCGATGGCGACCTGACCATCAGCGAAGACGACAACACCACCAACATCACCATCGCTGCAAATGGAGGCCTTTGCACTCAGGCAGAAGATGCTGAAGACCCGCACCGTTGCATGGGCATGAAGATTGGCGGCGACCTCACGGTGAAAGGTGGCACCATCACGGTGACCAACAACGGTACGAAGGCAAGAGGTATCAAAGTGGACGGGACTTATACCAAGACAGGCGGCACCGTAGTTGCCAGCATCAAGAACTAATCCTGCTGTTCCATTAAAAAGTGTACCCCTCGACTACGCATCATCGTAGTCGAGGGGTACGCTTTATCGTACCCGAGGGGTACGGTTTATTTGTCCGACTGCAAACGCTGCATCAGCGGAGTGATATCAAGCGACTTGCCAAAACTCTCCATGATGCGTTCACCCTCTGCCTGAGAGAGTTCTTCACCATCCTTGTAGTAGGTGCTTTCCATCTCATCCTTTTGGTAGTCATAACTCTGATTGTCCTCGAAACAATAAACTGGCGCACTCTTGTCAAGTTTCGTGTATTCAGCATGGAAACAGCCCGTGCCGCATCCACCTGCAGAACCAACCACGTTGTTTTCGTGAAAAAGGAAGTGAGTCTTAAAATAAGTGGAAGCCACCATCTTGATAGCGCCATTTCTGATGGCGTAGATGGCTTGGTTCTCGTCATTGTCAGCAGAGAGCCACAACTCGGGGTCATCATCCTCATCGAAGTCATGGAGGGCAAACTTACTGAATGCTACTTTCTCGCCCAACTGGTAGGTGTCGTCGAACAACTTGCGCATCTGGTCCTCATTTTCTATTGTTGTGGATGCCCACTCAGGCTGCATACCATTCCACCTATAAGTCTTTTTGATGGTCATGCTCCAAGGCATAAGATACTCCGTCACCACTACATCCTTCCCTTTCTGGGGCAATCCGATGTGAACGAAATCCACGCTGGGGTCATTATAGGATGGCATGAACTGGACCAAGGGAACATCAAAGTCTGGGGTGAGAGAACCCTTGGCGGCATCGTAGTCGTAGAAAAGTGCAATGGGATGAGGTGTCAACCCATGATAACGTGTATAGACCACAGCAAAGAGTTTGTGACCATTTGAACGTTTCCACACACACGCCTCGATGTCCTCACCGTCGTCGCCCAACTCCGCAGCACTGACGTACCCATTGGGGCGATCAACCACGATGGCATAAGCATCCTCGTAGTTCTCATTGCTGACAGGATGTGCCAGCAGTTCGGTGGCAGGAACCGTGCGCCACGTTTTGTTGAATGCCGTGAGCAAAGTGAGAATATTACCATCCTTCACTCCCGTTATGGTCTTCTTCGCCCAACCAGCACGAATCTCGTCAATATCGTAGTTCTTCTGTGCAAAACTCCCCACACTCCAAAGAGGGAGAGCCAACGCGATGAGGGCAAAAAGCCTCACCCTTGTATTGTTCTTCTTGTTGACCATAAATTCCCGTTTTTTATCATTTTAAACTCTCAACTCTAAACCCTCAACCCTAAACGTTAACCCCTCAACTACTTCCCAAATTTGAAATAGTTCTTTCTCAAGGTGATGGGACCATCGTAAGAATAGTCGTGTCGGGGCAGTTTCAGCATGATGTGCCCCGTCAATTCGTCACCCTTCTCATTGAGTTTCAAATTCACATCAATGGCATCGTTGTCAGGACGTTGTCCGATGTGCAGTTCACCATCATAGACGCCACACAGGGGTTTCTCAAAAGAAGTGATGCGGTAGATGGTGCATTCGTCGGCATGCAGACCATCCTCGTCGAAGGAGAAGCCAAGCAACAGTTCGGGACCATCGTCACCGACCCATCCCCAGTCACCAACCAACCTGCGGGAAACCTCCACATCCTTTTTCACCTCTGTGATGAAGGTCTGAATCTCCTTCGCCTCATCGTAGATTTCAGGCTCCACATCAGGACCTCCGTAACCGCCCTCCATATTGTTGAGGAAGTTATCCACATACCAGTCGCCATGCTCAAAGACAAGTTTGAGCGTAACCTCATATTCGTTGTAGTTGCTCACCAACACCGTGGCTGTAGCCGTTGTCGGCTGAATGTCGGTCACATCCAAGATGCTGTAACTCCAATCCTCATCACGGTCATTGCCCTGCATCCAGTGGTCTCTGTCCAGAAAAGTCATGCCGCTCAGATGGCTGAGTTCGGAAGCCTCCTTGTAGAGTTTCATGTAACGTTCAGAACATCCCTTGCTGTCGTCCTGCATCTTGTAGATGTCGTTCAGACGCTGGGTGATGTACTCCTTCGTATGTTTGCCATCGTTGACATCCACCGCTTCGACGGCTGTAGAGTCTGCCTCCGAAGTGACAGGCTTCCCCGCTTGATTACAACTTCCTGTCAGCAGAAGAAGCAGGAAACAGAACACTGTGAAAAAAGAAAGTCTCATTGTATGTAAAAAGTTTAGTTATTCGAGATTGTGATCCATTCGGGTGTCACGGCTTTGCCCTCACCCATGCTCTTGATTCCGTCTTTAATCTTCTTTGCCTCAGCCTCCGTGATTTCCGTATCGCGCAAATAGTATTCATGGTTCTCATACACTTGGAAATCCGTGAAGTCATACTCCACATGGCTGTCTTTCAGCACCACGTAATGATTGATGTAGGAGGGACCGCCAGCAGGATAGCCATTGCCAACCCATCCCTTGGCAACAGAAAGACGCTTACCTTCAGTCTCGGTGATAACCAACTGAGGTTCTTCCTCGTCGTCAAAACAGAAGAGGGCGCCATCCTCGTCATCCGCTGTGCGCACCCACACCTCATCCTTGCCATCCTCGTCAATGTCGATGAAGGCATACTTTGTCAGTGGATAGTGAACGTCATCCAAATCTCCCTCTTCATACATCTCTTGAAACTGCGACCAATACTTCTCCACGTCCATCGTAGGAGAAATGCTCTGCACTTCCATCTTCTCGTCAGAGATGGTTGATGATGGAGAGTCAACCGCTAAAGAATCGGCATTGTTCTCTGCAGGTTTGCTCATTCCGTTGCAACTCGCCAATGCGCCAATGGCAAGGATGAACAGCATTGTTGATAGAGTGTTCTTTTTCATTGTTTCTATATTAATATTCCATAATTAAGCCAAAACCCTTCTGTAGATTCTCAGCCCTGCCTTTTGCTTGATTTTCATCAAAATATGTTCCCCATTCAGAATTCACTTTCACGTCCTTATGAGCCAATTTTCCGTTCTTGTAAAAGTAGTAACGCAATTCATTCTTGGTGTCATCGCCATTCTCCTCATAGGCATAAGCGAAAGCCAACTTGCCCGTTTCCAAATCAAAGAGATATTCCTCATAGATTTTGCGAGCCCCCGAGTTGTATGAATCGCTGACAAAGTAAGTCTTGAAGCCGGTCAGCATGCCTACATCATCCTCTTCGTCACTCACATAATACATGATGTTGTGCTTGATGGGACCTGCCCCTGGAGCCATGTAGTAATAAGTGACTTCCATATTGGTCTTGGCAGGATACTCGTCTTGGTCATTATACGCCATGTTCTCTTTAGCGTCAGCATAGAGTTTTCTGATTTCAGCCACACGCTCCTTGACCTTGACAGAGGTCTGTGCCTGCATGGTCAAAGCCATCAGCAGCAGGATTCCGTAAATAGTAATTCTTTTCACACACATCAATTTAGGTTCGTTCATAAACTGGGGGCAAAGGTAAGAAAAATAATGTAAAAATGAAAAAAGTTTGGAATTTGTTTAGTATGTAGTAAAAAATATAGTTAATTTGCAAATACTAATGGATGATACATGAGGCAGTCACAAGTGATTGACAACATCAAGGAGGTGGCGAAGAAGGTACTGCCCAAAGGCAGCGCCCTCTATCTCTATGGTTCTCGTGCCCGTGGTGACTACCATGAGGGTAGCGACTGGGACTTGCTGTTGGATAAGCCGAGTGCAAGTAGTACTCGTTATGCTCGAATTGGAAAAAGCTGGAAAAACTCTTATCCAATTTTAGCGAAGCGCATTCCTTCATTAGTATCGGTAACTTTTACTTTTCACTTTTAGTTTTTCACTTTTAACTTTGAAAGATTTTCAACTGTCAACTCAATCAGTTGCTTCACGCTTTTTCGAAAAAAGTTCCCTAAATGTTTGGTAGATAATAAAAAAAGTGGTTACTTTGCCACTGAAAGGGTGCCTTGTGTGCTCTTGTGCGGTGCTTCGGTGCCGTGCCTTATGGAAAAATAGAAGCGTTATGCTCTTTCTTGCAAGCTGAAAACCTGAGAAATTTTCAATCTTTGCAAAAAGTTTTGAGGTGACTCGCGTAATATATTACTTGAGTAAACTCGAATAAGGGAAGTAGACATAGCGGCTTCACGCATTATGGCGTGGAACTGCTTAAACCATCTTTCTTATTCGGGCAATTCTCAGGGCCTTCAGCTTGAAGATGTGGACATACAGTTTCACGCTTCTTGTGGGTATATATGTAATTACCTTTGTTTGGGACTGGCGAAGGTGAAAAACATTATGGAAACTATGGAAACCGCAAAGCTAATTTTGGAGAGTATCGGATTATTGCTTGCAGTTGTTACCATTTGGCAAGCATGGAAAACGTACCGTAGTCATCAACAGACAGAATACCACAAGTTGTTCTCCCAACTAAACAGACGGTATGAAAAGAATGGTGACATTCAAACCGTTATTAAGTTCCTTCGAGAAAAAGAGCCTGAAGGGGATTATATCACGCTGTATCAATTGGAAGTGTTTCTCCACTTCTTTGAAGAGTTAGGCCTCTACATGAGTACAGACTCTTTAGAAACACAAGATGTTGACGAATTCTTCGGGTTCTACTTGCGCCAGTTATACAAATCTTCAAAGGGAAAAGCCCTTTTGGCAAGACTGGGTGAAGAAGAAAAGAAATTGGAACTCTTGCAAGTAGTAAAGGAAAAATTGGATATCCGATAAAATCGTGTACCCATGAAAAGAAACATACATCTTTCTTTTGTGCTTTATTCTCAAAACAATCTATTACTAACATTATAAAAAAACAGCAACTATGAAAAAGTTCTTACCAATTTTTTGTGCTGCCGCAGGGCTGTTGGTAAGCACATCTGCATTCTCGCAAGTCAGCAACGACAACGAGGAAGAAGTCAACAAGATTGATGCCCGTGCATCAAAGTATGATTATGTGAATGGTCAGGTATTGGTCAAATTCAGCGATATGCAGACCGTTCGGGTTAGAAAGAGCGGCAAGCGATTTGCCTCTACAAATGTAGATCCTGTGACCGAAGTCTTGCAGAAGCATGGTGTGGAGGAAATGGAGCAACTGCTTCCCAATGAAAATCCACAGCGGAAAATGCGTAAGGCACAGGCTTTTAACGGTACAGTAGTGGAAGAGAAGGATCTTTCTCAACTCTACTGCGTAAAACTTTCCGAAGAGCATCATGCTGAAACCATGCAACTGGTTGAGGATTTGCAGGATTTGGAAGAGGTGGAGTTTGCCGAACCTAATTATAAACTCTACACGCTTGAAGAACCTACCATAGCCTCAGATTATTTGAGCAATGCATATGTATCTCAGCAATGGTATTTGGATGCATACGGTGTGAAGCAACTATGGAACAAGCCTGTCATCAATCCCACACGTCCCGTCATTGCCATTATTGACACTGGTGTTGATATGACACATCCAGATTTGGTTGATAACCTTTGGACGAATCAGAAGGAAGCAGATGGTGAAGAAGGTTATGACAATGACGGTAATGGCTTTGCTGGCGATGTCCATGGCTGGGACTTTATCAACAACACGCCCAATGTGCGTGATTTCAATATGCATGGTACTCATGTGGCGGGTATAGCCGCCGCTTCTAATAATGGAATCGGTATAGTCGGTGCCAATCCTCGTGCATTGATTATGCCAGTCTCAGTTTTGCAGAGTGATGGAACGGGCGATGTGGCAACGATAGTAAAAGGTATTAACTACGCTGTTGCTAATGGGGCAACGGTGCTTAATCTCTCATTGGGCACATATGCAAATTCCCGTGCTTTACGTCAGGCTTTGGAAAAGGCGTATCAATCGGCTGTAATTGTGGCAGCGGCTGGCAATGATGGAAGATGTATAAATACTCCTCATCACCCGAAGCCCTGTTATGGTGCAGCCCCGATGTTCCCTGCAGCCTATTCGTTTGTGTTAGGAGTACAGGCTACTCAGAGTAATGGATCATTGGCTGGCTTTAGCAACTACGATGACGATGGCAATTTATTCTCGATTGTTACAACTTTCCAAGATCCAGACGGTTTCAACTACGAGTTGAAGGCTCCAGGCACTGATATACTAAGTACCATTCCTGGTGGAAAGTATAAGGCGCTGCAAGGAACATCTATGGCTGCTCCATTGGTGGCAGGTGCTATTTCCGCTTTGAAAATGGTGAAGAACTATGATACACCAGAAATCCTGTGGGGCGACCTATTGCATACCGAGAATATTGCTCAGGCTTACGCTGTAACCAATCGGCCTGCCGAACTTAACCTTATGCAGATTCAGTTACGCAATCGTAAAGAGTTGGCGAATGAGTCAGAAGAAGACTACAGCAACGACCATGAGATTGATGCTGGTGAGACAGTAAATATCTATCCTGTCATCCGTACTACTTTTGGTGAAGCCAGCAATATCAAGATGAAGTTAGAGATGGGCGATGAGTTTGAGGATCCCAACACTGTTGAAATTCTAACTCCCGGGTGGGTTGATTTTGGTCTGCACCTTGATGCCTATGGCAAAGGGGTTTCCCTTAATCCGATGCAGTTACGAGTTGCCAGCAATGTAGCAGACAACCGCCATATCAAGATGAAGTTTACCGCTAAGTGTGACGAGACAAATACCCAATATGTCGGTACCTTCACCTTGGTAGTCACCAATATGGTGAAGATTAGTGGTCTCATCAGTGAAGACCGCACACTGACAGCCGATCATGTATATCTGGTCAACGAAAATTTGGGTATCATGGAAGGTGCTACGTTAACCATTGAACCTGGGACGCGTATAGAGTTTGCTGAAGGTATAGGACTTTCTTCATTTGGAAAATTGGTGGCAAAAGGTACGCCAGAAAAGCCTATCATTTTTACTGGACATAATGGTGCTGTGTGGGAAAGCATTCGTACGCATGAGTCAGTGGATGGCAATCCTCGCGATACAATTTCATTTTGTAAAATAAGTGGCATAGGCAAAGACGTCTTTCTTCCTTACATGAAAGATTGTTCTATTATTCCCGGAGATTGTGAATATTTACATCGTTTTTTTGACGGACTTCAAGGAGTTAGAAATACAATCTCTGATGCTTTCAGTTTTATACAAATCAATACGACGCTTGGCAATGGGTTATCATATAGCAATATAGTCAATAATTTTTTTAATAGATGGGGATTTGATAGTTTTGATTATTGTATCCCTTCATATAGTGAACTAAATTACAATAATTATTTCAATAACCTAAAATCCGCAACTATCATCCAATACACGATTAAGGGTAGATTTATGAGTC
>SAMEA3663015__coassemble_332_pt1 | contig 20041 bp, 17 predicted proteins | sample SAMEA3663015__metabat2_low_PE_019 | metagenome-assembled genome bin SAMEA3663015 (sample SAMEA3663015) | pig gut metagenome | biome: pig gut; feature: pig-associated habitat; material: faeces | place: France | collected 2012
GTATTATATGGACATTATATGTTAAAAAGAAGCCTCATCGTTTTTATATTTAACACGAAAGCCCATATAATGCCCACGAACCTTCAGCTCGGCGTAGCCAATGTTCATAAATATTATTAATGACCGATTCGGGATTATCATGAATTGGCCGAATTTTTATTGAATTATTTTGTTAGAATTCATCGAACTGACGTTATAATAAAAAGGCGTGAGACACCAGCATCACATTTGGCTCTCACTCCTTTTACTCTAAAGAAGTTGAGCACTTGCAAAACTTGAGTTAAATGATTTATTTGTACTTGTTTTTGCCGGTGAGAATGTTCCAGCGGTTGCGGATGGCTTGTCCGATTTGCTTGAAGTTGCCACGGCGAAGGTTGTTGAAGAGTTCTTCAATGGAACGGGCTACTTTGAGCCAGGGATGCCCCCATGCGTTAGTGCGATAGACGTGCTCCTTGAAGGCGATATGCTCAATGATGTGGGCAGGATGGCGTAGGGGAAATTGGAGGTCGTGGCGCTTCATGGTGTACATGCGGCGCAGACGGGCTGGGATGGTGTTGAGATTGGCAGCATAGTGGGTGCTGTCGGGCGTGGCACCGAGGTTGTTGACGAGGTTGCGCGTGGGCATGATGGCGAGTTGGTGGTTGAGTACGAGGCTCATGAGGAAGATGGTCTCGTAGTATTCCTTGCCAGAATCGCGGTGGTGGTAGCACATGTCAAGCAAATGAGGACGATAACGGCGTAGTTTCCAGAGGTCACGCACTTGCTGCATGGTGTGGGAATCGTCGAGGAAGGTATAGTGACTGTCCCACTGGTCGATGACACGTCGCCAACTTGCCCACCCCCAGATGCTGAAGACGGTGGTGAAGAAGTAGTCGTCGGGAACGTCGGGGGTGACTTCGTCGCTGTTGAAACCGGCTATCATGCCGATGCGCTCGTCGTCGGCATAGCGGTCGAGGAGTTCCTTGCAGAAGGGAAAGAAGGATTGAGAGGGTACATCGTCGTCTTCGAGCACGATGCAACGGTCAACGATAGAGAATGCCCATTTCTGGGAGAGGTATTCGGAGGGGTCGCAGCCGTAGTTCTTCTCTTGGTAGAGTTGGTGGACTTCGCACTCCCAGTCGATGTCGGCAACAACTTGGCGGCACTGCATGATGCGTTCCATGTCTTGCTCCCCACGAGGTCCATCTTGATAGAGAAAGAGGCGGGAAGGACGTGCTTTCTTGACTTCGTCGAAGACTTTCTGAAGGAAGTCGGGACGGTTGAAGAAGAGGATGAGGACTGATACGTCTATGTTGGAAGGATGTTTCATTGAGGTTTTAGAGTTTTAGAGATTAGAGTTTAGGGTTTGAGAGTTCGCTCCAACTCCTCAATGGGGAGAGAGGAGTTAAGGTTAAAGTTAGGGTTTATTTAATTCTTTTTCTCTCTGTCCCCCGATGTCCGTTCGCATTCCGCATCGGCTTCGTTCCTTGCCTCGCAGAATGCTACTACCATCCCCCGATGAGGGAAAAAGTATATTTAATTCTTTTTCTCTCATCGTCCAAATAGGTATTTTTTGAGGAAGGGACTCATGCGGAGGATTTCGGAAATGAGGAGGCAGAAGGCGATGACGATGAGGGCGGTGCCAACGGAGAGAACGATGTCAAGGATGAAGTTGGGATGGTGGGCATTGAGCCACTTGCCGACTTCGGGGAGTTCGGGGAGGAGGATGAAGTGGAGGAGGTAAATGTCAAGGGTGCGCACCCCAATGTATTGGAGTCCTCTTCCGATACGGGTCTGTCGCGTGAAGAGGTCTTGGTGATGACGGAAATACATGACGACAATGAGCATGAGCGTGTACATGGCGAGGGTCTTGGGGAATAAGGTCCATTCGTGTTTGATGAAGTGCCACCTGAAGATGTCGGCACAACAGAAGAATGCCAACAGTACGGTGAGGAGAAAGAAGCCTTTGGCGTCGAAGAGCCGTTGGACACCTTGCCAATGGCGGTGGACAATATTGCCCAGCAGGAAGAAATGCAGGAACTTCAAGGTCTCGTAGAAGGAACTGTACATCATGAAGTCGGTTTTGTACCACTTGCCTAACGTCTGGGGCAGGTAGAGGGATACATAAGCACAGAGGCTGATGAACCACAGGGCGATGATGGCGGTGTGTTCCGCGCGTTTGCCGAACCGTTGGAAGAGGGCTGACACGACATAATAGATGAGGAACATTTGGAGGAGCACCCACGTGAACCAATAACCGAATTTTGTGGGTGTCTTCATGGCACGAAGGAAACCTTCTTCGAAGGGGTATTGGGTGCGGAGCACAAGGAATACGCACAGGAACACCAGGGTGGGGAGTACCTGCACCTTGATTTTTTTCCAAGTGATGGAGGCGAAACTTTGGGGCGTCCAAAGCCATTTTGCCTTGTATGCCAAGAAACCACTGACGAAGAAGAAGAGGGGCATGCGGAAGAGCACAAGGAAGGGGAGGGAGGCAGATATTTTTTCCGACTCCATGAATCCCGATTGTGCCACATGATATGCGACGACGAGAATCATGGTGAAGCCACGCATGGCATCGAGCCACTGAAGCCTTTCTTTCTTAATTTCTTCCATGGAGTATTTGAATGAGTTGGTCACTTTTCCCACTGACGAATTTGCGGGCGAACATCTTTCCACTTGCCATCAATGTCTCATAGTCCTGTTCGTTCATCACTTTGATGACGGGTTCGTAATAGATGTAGTGTAGTGGGGTCAATGCTGCCAGCCCTGGGTATTTCCCTTCGTGGAGCAAACATCGTGGTGCCCACTCGGGGGAATTGAAGGCAATGGTCTGTATGAGAGTTTCTGCCTGTCCGAACGAGTCCAGAAAATATTGGCGGATGGCTGGTTCCTGATGATACATCTGATAGATATAGGATGCTAACGACTCTGTGATGCACCACCACGCTGAACCCTTGTAAAGGCTCCATTTTCTACTGCCCACCTTGAAGGAGAGGGGTTTGCGCATACCTATCCATCCTTTCAGTTTTCGACATGCGATGCTGAGCCGTTCATTACTCTTGTTGCTGAGCCATCCGACTTGGAAGAAGGGGCGTGACCATGTGTAGAGGTCTCGTTGCTGCTTACTCAAGAGGGGCGTGTCCATGCAGATGCCACTCAGAAATTCTTTGTTCCCTTGTGTGCTCAGCCATTGGGTGATGTGTTCGTTGCTCCATAGCGGATAATCCATGCCGGAGAGGAAGAAGAGGCGGTCAAATGCCACAGGATGGTTGATGGCTGCCTTGATGAGTTCCATCTGGTATTCGACCTCGAGAATGGTTCCCCAACGCACGTCGATGCGGTGGGTGAGGAAATGCACGTTGTCCCCTTGCAGTAAGGTTTTGAAGGGGGTGATGTCTGCCTTCTTGTCGATGTGGATAAAGAAGTGGGCATCAGGGTGCAGTGCCTCTACCAGACGTTGCAGCTGAGGAGCATCGGTATGGGCTGATATGAGATAGGCGATGTTCATGCTGCAAAGGTAGTGAAAATAATTGATAATTGATTTAAGTTTCGGATGTATTTTTTTGCCCACAGATTACACAGATGAGCACAGATGTTCTGTCTTATCGTGCGTTTTTCTCACACAGATTTTTCGGATTGCACGGATTATTGTCATCGCAAGCAACGATGGCTGATGAACAAAACATCCCGCATGGCAGGAGCCGTCGAGGCTCCCAAAATCCGTGTGAGAAAAAATCTGTGTCCATCTGTGTAATCTGTGGGGCGAAAAAACACTTCCGAAAGTTTCGTATATTTAGTTCTTTTTCTCTCTGTCCCCCAATGTCCGTTCGCATTCCGCTTGCAGCTTCGTTCCTTGCCTCGCGAAATGCTACTACCATCCCCGCTGGGAGAAAAAGTATATTCAATTCTTTTTCTTCCAGCGTCCACTTAACCAGGGGACTTTTTCGACGTAGGGGACGAGCCAGGTGCAGAGTCCGAAGACGAAAACGAGGAGGACAATGAAGTCGTCCCAGTGGCCGTAGATGCTGTGACCGAAGACGATGTGGGTGAAGCGGTAGAATTGCAGGAGGGGATAGTGAGCTACGAAATAGACCATCGAGTGCTGACCGATGTAATTGATGACGGGTACACGTGGCAAGGGCAGTTTGATGAGGAAACCAGACAATCCTATGAGGATAATCATCGTGTTGAAGAAGGCTGCCCAAGGGTTGCCTCGGAACAGGTTGGTGCTCATCACATATTCGCCATGCCATACGATGTTCAGTACCACGAATGCCGCTATCAGTACCCCTGAGAGCCAAAGGGTGGTGCGTCGTTCCATCTTTTCGATGAGCCATCGCCACGTACGTCCCATATTGAAGAAAAACACACCCATAAACACGTTACTCAGGCTCATGGGGAGAGGGTTCTCTTGTGTCCAAAGCCAGTAACTCACCAAGGGGCAGAGCAGAATCACCACGGTCTGAAACACCGAGATGGGTTTGACAATATGTATTTTCTTGATGAAATGCACCAAGATGTATGCAGCCCAGAACGAAAAGAGGAACCACACGGGTTCGTTGCCCCAAAAGGAGCTGGTTCGCCACAGGTGACTCCATTCCATCGGTTCGATAGGATGGTGGTAACGCTCTACTTCAAAGGGAATGTAGAAGGCATAGATGATGAACCCGATCGTGCCCCATACGACGTAGGGGATAAGCAGTCGCTTCGTTTTGTCGGTGACATACGCTTTGGTGTCACCCGATACAGTCTTGTTGAAGTAGCCTGCCTTAAAGAAAAAAAAGCACATGAAAAAGAATGACCATCCCATGACCTCGAGCCACCATGCATCGTCTTTATGACCACAGAAGGTGATGGTGTGGAGGCAAATCATGCGGATAATGCAGATGCCGCATAGGAAGTCAAATGTATGGTTACGTTCTTTCATCGGTGCAAAGTTACGAAAATAATTGAGAAAAAGTATATTCTTTCTTTTTCTTTTTGTCCCCCGATGTCCGTTCGCATTCCGCATCGGCTTCGTTCCTTGCCTTGCAGAATGCTACTACCATCCCCCGCTGGGAGAAAAAAATATATTCAATTCTTATTCTTCCAGCGTCCTGAGAGCCAAGGCGCCCTCTCTACGTAGGGTACCAGCCATGTGCAAGTGACAAAGATGAAAAGCATCATCAGGATGACATCCTCGGGATGGTGAGCCACGGTGTGGCGGAAGGCGATGTGGGTGAAGGCATAGAGGTGGATGAGGGGATAGTGGGCGACGAAATAGACCATGGAGTGTTCGCCGATGTAGCCAATTCCGGGTACTCTTTTTATGGGTAAAGCGAGGAGCAGCCCTGAGATGCCGACGAGTGCGCAGACAGTATTGATACCTGCCCCCCAAGGGTTCTGTACAAACTTGTTGAGGCTCATGTCATATTCGCCATGCCACAAGCGGTTGCCCACCACGAACTCTGCAATCAACAACACACTGATGACGACGAGCCAACCTTGGGGCACACGAGCCTGCAACCAATGCCATCCTCTGCCGAGGTAGAAGAAGAACACACCTGTGAACACGTTGTCGAGGCTCATCCACAGCGGGTTGTGCTGGGTCCATAAATAGTAACTGATGAAGGGAAATGTAGCCGCTATCCACCGCAGATACTTGACTTTGTTCAGGAAATGTACCACCACATATGCCATGAAGAAGGAGAAGAGGAACCACAATGGAGGGTCACCCCACACATGACTGTCCTCCCAAAGGTGTGACCAATGGAGTGACTTATAGTATTTCTGAAAGTTGTTGGGAAATAGCAACAAGAAACCGAAAAAGAGGATGCTGCCGATGATGCCCCAAGTGGCATAAGGTACTAATAACCGTTTCACTCGGTCTTTCATGTAGGACCAGGTAGGTGGGGAGGTTCCTTTGTTGAAGTAGCCTGCCTTGAAGAAGAAGAAGGACATGAAGAAGAAGGTCCATGCCATGACTTTGGTGAACCAGAACTCACTCCTGTAGCCACATGCGCTCATCACGTGCAGCAGAATCATGCGGAGGATGCAGAGTCCGCAGAGGAGGTCGAATGTGTGGTTACGTTGCTTCATGCTACTATCAGTTAGGAATGAGGAATTAGGAATGGAATGTTAACGAATAAGCAGGAAACAAGTGCTGTAAGCCAAAGTCTGGAAAAAGTTGCGGCCCCGGAAACTTTTCACCACCACTTTGCCGAGCACAGGGGCCCCTCCTTCACCACAAAGACCTTCAGCACATTCCTTCCGTTGGCAAAGAGCAGTTCGCCCTCTGCCCCGAACCTTGCAGGGAGATGCGTCACAAAATCCTGAACCTCCTGCATCGCTGCATACTGATCATGAATCTCGTACTTCACGCTCTTTCAGAAAACGGGCAACTCTTCTAACACACTTGGCTGCCGCCTTTCACAGGCTTCTCCACTGTGGTGACGCTGATGCTGCCATCATAGTTTTCAGCAGAGAGGATCATGCCCTCACTCACGAGTCCGTTCTTGAATTCGCGTGGAGCCAAGTTAGCGATGAAAAGCACTTGCTTGCCTACGAGTTGTTCTGGCTCATACCATTGTGCGATGCCGCTTACGATGGTGCGACCCTTCGGGGTGCCATCGTCCAGTTTGAACTTGAGCAGTTTCTTCATCTTCGGCACACGCTCACACTCCAGCACAGTGGCCACGCGGATGTCGAGTTTGGTGAAATCGTCAAATGCCACCGTTTCTTTCACGGGAGCCACTGTCGCATTGGCAGCCTCGTTCGCCTTGATGGTGGCTTCCAATTTGTCAGTTTGGAACTTAATCGTCTCATCCTCTATCTTTGAGAACAGCAGGCTTGGCTTGCCCAGTTGCTTGCCAGCAGGCAGCAGATCCGTCTTGCCGAGGTCTTCCCAGTTAACTGTTGAGAGTTGACTGTTGAGAGTTGACTGTTGGTCGCAGTCCGCATGGCAACTGTCAACTGTCAACTGTCCACTATCAACTATTTGCAAGCCAATCATCTCTCTCAGTTTAGCCGACGAGAAGGGGAGGAATGGCTCAAACGCAATGGCCAGATTAGCAGTGAGTTGCAGCGAGATGTAGATGACGGTCTTCACACGTTCCGGGTCTGTCTTGATGACCTTCCAAGGTTCCTCATCGGCAATGTACTTGTTGCCGATGCGGGCCAGGTTCATCGCCTCCTTCTGAGCCTCGCGGAACTTGAAGCCCTCGATGAGTTTCTCTACATTATCCTTCACCGAGGCAAACTCGGCGAGCGTAGCCTTGTCAGCATCAGTCAGTTCGCCACACTCGGGCACGATGCCGTCGTAATACTTCTGCGTGAGTTGCAGGGCACGGTTCACGAAGTTGCCGTACACCGCCACCAGTTCGTTGTTGCAGCGTGCCTGGAAATCAGCCCAGGTGAAGTCGTTGTCCTTCGTCTCGGGCGCATTGGCCGTGAGCACATAGCGCAGTTCGTCCTGACGGTTGGGCAGTTCCTCCAGATATTCGTTCAGCCACACGGCATAGTTCTTCGAGGTGGAAATCTTGTTGCCTTCGAGGTTCAGAAACTCGTTGGCCGGCACGTTGTCGGGCAGGATGTAGTCGCCGTGCGCCTTCAGCATGGCAGGGAACACGATGCAGTGGAAGACGATGTTGTCCTTGCCGATGAAGTGGATAAGACGGGTCTCGTCGTCTTGCCACCACTGCTGCCACGTGCCCCACTTTTCTGGTTCCTTCTCACAGAGTTCCTTCGTGTTGCTGATGTAGCCGATGGGGGCATCGAACCACACGTAGAGCACCTTCCCCTCAGCACCTTCCACCGGCACGGGGATGCCCCAGTCGAGGTCGCGGGTCACGGCACGGGGCTTCAGTCCCCCGTCGAGCCACGACTTGCACTGGCCGTACACGTTGCTGCGCCACTCTGGGTGTCCTTTCAGAATCCAGTCTTCGAGCCAACCCTGATACTGGTCGAGCGGCAGATACCAGTGCTTGGTGGCTTTCTTCACCAGCGGGTTGCCGTTGATGGCATTGACGGGGTTGATGAGTTCTTCGGGCGAGAGGGTGGCACCACACTTCTCACACTGGTCGCCGTAGGCTCCTTCGGCATGGCAACGTGGGCATTCGCCCTTGATGTTGCGGTCGGTGAGGAACTGATGCGTCTCCTCGTCGTAGAACTGTTCCGAGGTGATTTCCACAAACTTGCCCTCGTCGTAGAGCTTCTTGAAGAAGTCGGCGGCAAACTGATGATGCGTCTTGCTCGTGGTGCGGCTGTAGATGTCGAAGCTGATGCCGAAGTCGGCAAACGACTTCTTGATGATGCCATGATAGCGGTCCACCACGTCCTGCACGGTGCATCCCTCCTTCTTGGCGCGGATGGTCACGGGCACGCCGTGCTCATCGCTTCCACACACAAACAGCACCTCGCGACCCTTCAGACGCAGGTATCTTGCATAGATGTCGGCCGGCACATACACGCCAGCCAAGTGGCCGATGTGCACAGGCCCATTGGCATACGGCAGAGCCGCCGTCACCGTTGTTCTCTTGTAGTTCTTCTGTTTCATGTTGATGATTGATTGCAATTTGAGTGCAAAGGTAGTGAAGAATTAGGAATTAGAAATTAGGAATGAGGAATTATTTGTCATTCAACGTGTTTTTTGTTAAAAAAAGCAACAATTCCTCATTCCTAATTCCTCATTCCTAATTAAATCACTACCTTTGCATCATGATTAATAATCGATTTGTATGCAAGCAATTATTTTGGCGGCAGGAATGGGTCGTAGGTTGGGGGAACTGACCAAGGAGAACACCAAATGTATGGTGGAGGTGAATGGCGTGCGATTGATTGACCGTCTTTTGGGACAACTCTCTCGGCTTTCGCTTCGCAGAGTCATCATCGTGGTGGGCTACCAGGGGCAGAACCTGATAGATTACATCGGACATCGGTATGACGGGCGTTTGACCATAGAGTATGCGGAGAATCCCATCTATGAAAAGACGAACAACATCTATTCGTTGTCGTTGGTGAAGGAGAAAATGCTGGAGGATGACACTTTGTTGATTGAGAGCGATTTGATTTTCAGTGACCGCCTTTTCCAAATGATATTGGAGGATCCGTTCCCCAATCTGGCATTGGTGGCAAGGTACGAGTCGTGGATGGATGGCACGATGGTGTGCATTGACAGAGAACGAAACATCGTGAACTTTGTGCCCAAGAAAGCGTTCCGATATGAGGATATAGACAAGTATTACAAGACGGTGAACATCTACAAGTTCTCGCGTGAATTCTGTGAACAGAAATATGTGCCGTTCTTGGAGGCTTATTGTCATGCCTTGGGCAATAATGAGTATTACGAGCAGGTGTTGCGTGTCATCACGTTGCTGGATGCTGCCGAACTGAAGGCGTTGCCTGTCGGCGATGAGAAATGGTATGAGATAGATGACATTCAGGACTTGGATATTGCTGCGACAATTTTTGCGGAGGGGGATGAGATGATTCACCGTTTCAACTACCGCTATGGCGGACATTGGCGATTCCCCAAGATGCTGGACTATTGCTATCTGGTCAATCCGTATTTCCCCACCCGACGCATGAAGGACGAGTTGCGGTCGAGTTTCGATACCTTATTGACGGAGTATCCGTCGGGCATGTATGTCAATTCGTTGTTGGCTGGGAAGTATTTCGGGGTGAGACAGGACTATATGGTGGTGGGCAATGGTGCCGCTGAACTTATCAAAAGTCTGATGGAGATGGTATGTGGCAAGGTGGGTGTGGTCTATCCCACTTTTGAGGAATACCCCAACCGTTTACAGAAGGAAGAGATTGTGTCCTTCTTCCCCGATGGTGCCGAACTGAAGTATGATGAGGGTGACTTGATGGCGTTCTTTGCCGACAAGGGCATCAAGCATCTGTTGCTCATCAATCCCGACAACCCTTCAGGCAACTTCATTCCGATGGAGGGTCTGCTCCGTCTGCTGCAATGGACGAAGGAGCAGGAAATTCAGTTGATTGTAGATGAATCGTTTGTGGATTTTAGTGATGACTTTGAATACAACACGCTGTTGCTGAACAAGATATTGGAAGAGAATCCTCATTTGGTGGTGATGAAGAGCATCTCGAAGTCGTATGGTGTTCCAGGCTTACGCTTAGGTGTGCTGGCTTCAGCCGATGTGGAACTGATTCGTCGGATTCGGAAAGACATTTCCATATGGAACATCAATTCTTTTGCCGAGTTCTATATGCAGATTTTTGGAAAGTATGAGAAAGAGTACAAGCAGGCATGCCGTCAGTTCATCGCCGAGCGTCAGCGTTTTGAGAAATTGTTGAAAGAAATTCCCTATCTGCATCTCATTCCGACCCAAGCCAATTTCTTCTGTCTGGAAATTACGGATAAGTACTCTTCGGCGGAACTGACCAAACTGCTCTTGGAGCGGTATAACATCATGGTGAAGGACTGTAATTCCAAGACCTCGCTGCAAGGAAGGAATTTTATCCGCATTTCTGTTCGTGACCAGAAAGACAATGACGTGTTGATTGCGGCGTTGTGGGAGTTGTGCTACGCTAAATGAGAAATTATAAATGATTGAAGTTTCGGATGCTTTCTTCAACAACGAATATTTCGAATACGACGAATTTATACAATACACAATGCACCCAAGGGTGCAACGAATAAAAACGAATGCTGAGTGTAGCCATTCGATTCCATTCGTTGCCGCTTGCGGCATTAGGAAAATACATCTTCTCGCCGCATGGTAAATTAGAATTATTCGCTTTATTCGTTGTTGAAAATGAAGTGTTTGGAACTTCCGAAACTTAAATAAATGATAAATGAAGGGAATGAAGGTTTGTATTTGTGGAGGTGGTAATCTGGGTCACGTAGTGGCGGGTTTTCTTGCTGCCAAGGGGAATTGTGAGGTAAGTCTTCTGACTCGTCAGCCTGAACGTTGGCAACATCAACTGAGTATTACGACTCCCGAGGGTGAGGTGCTTCAGGGTATTTTGCAGCAGGTATCCTCTTCTGCGGAGGAGGTGGTGACTCCAGCCGACCTTGTGCTGTTGTGTCTTCCGGGCTATTCCATCCAGGAGGTGCTTGAGCAGATTCGTCCAGCCTTGCGACCTCGTACCCCTGTGGGAAGTATTGTCAGCAGTACGGGATTCTTTTCGGTGGCGTTCGAGGTGCTTCCTCCCGACACGCCGTTGTTTGGTTTTCAGCGTGTGCCCTTCATCTCTCGTCTGACGGAATATGGACATTCGGCAACCCTCTTGGGGTATAAGCCTTCGCTGAACATCAGTGTGGAGCAGACTGATGAACGAGAGGGCATACGGAAGGAGATAGAACGGCTGTTTCATGTCCCGACCCATCTGCTCAGCAACTATTATGAGGCGAGTCTGACCAACAGCAATCCCATCCTTCATCCAGCCCGTTTGTATAGTATGTGGAAAGGTTGGTGTGAGGGGAGGGTATATCCGGTTCAGGCTCTCTTTTATGAGGAATGGACAGACGAGGCTTCTGAACTGCTTATCGCGATGGATAGAGAGTTCCAGGCATTGCTGGACACACTGCCTGTTACGAAAGGGAGCATTCCTCCCATTCTCAACTATTACGAAAGTCACGATGCCTCCTCGCTCACACAGAAACTCCGTTCCATCCAAGCCTTCCAAGGTATTCGGGCACCGATGAAAGAAGTGAAGACTGGTTGGGTGCCCGACTTCCAGAGCCGATACTTCACCGAGGATTTTCCTTTCGGACTGAAACTTGTTCAGGACTTGGCACGGAAACAAGGAGTGGCAACTCCCACGATAGACAAAATCATGGCATGGGGCAGTCAGCGCATTCAGAATGCAGCCTTACGCTCGCGGTTCAATCCTGAAGGTTCCCAGTTGCGCCGTTTGCAACTTCGTATGCTTGACATTTTGCTTGAAATCGACCGCATCTGTCAGCGGCATCACATCCGTTATTGGCTCAGTAGCGGCACCCTCATCGGTGCTTTTCGTCATGGAGGCTTCATCCCGTGGGATGATGACCTTGATATTGAGATGATGCGGGAGGATTACGTGAAACTGATGAAGGTGTTGCCCGAAGAGCTGCCCGATTGGCTTGCCCTGCAGAACAGCGACACAGACCCCAACTATTTCTTTTTTTATGCCAAGATACGTGACCGCCGTTCTAAAATGTTGGAAAATACCCGTTATGACCGCATTTGGAAGGAACAGGGCATTTATATCGATATCTTTCCAATGGAAAGGCACCCAATAGGGTTGCACAAATTCACCGAGAAGACGGTGGGTCACATGTATAAGATCTGGCGTACCAGCACTGACGATGCCCAAAGCATCAAGCAGGTACGTCGTATTTTCGATGTCAACGAAAAGTGCCTCTTCCCCCTCCTGCGTTTCCTCTGCAAGTTGTTGCCAGGTAAGGTCGTCACCAGTGGCATGGGTATCCCTTATCACAATCCTCGCTTTGAAGATGAGATTTTCCCCTTGACCACCCATGAGTTTGAAGGATATGAACTTCCAGTGCCTGGTAAGGCGGATGCGCATTTGCGTCACATTTACGGAGATTACATGCAGCTGCCCGACTTGAACAAGTTGACCCCCCATGTGGCACAGTTGGAGATGTGGTGAAAGAATTTTCACAATGAGGAATCGAATTCCTCAACTCTAACTTTACAGAACTCTTTTAACCCGATTCGGGATAAACTATAAAGAAGTTGAGCAACTTGCGAAACTTGAAAATGATAAAAAAGAACGGGAAGTCAGCGACTGCTGACCTCCCGTCATTATGAGTGTCTATATCTTTCGATTAGAAGCTTACGTAAGCACCGAAAGAGATGTTGTTGCTGATACCCATGTCGAATGCGTTGCTCTTTGTGTCACCGCACTTGTAGAAAGAATAACCGAGGTCACCAACGTGTGCTACGAGGCTCACCTTGTCAGTGAGGCTGTAAGCGATACCTGGCTTGAAACCGATAGCCCACTGGTTACCGTTATCGTCAGCACCGCTGTAATGAATCATTGTGTAAGAGAAACCACCATCAACAAAGAAAGTGAAATCACCAGCGTTAGCGAACTTGTAACGAACGTAAGGATTGATAGTGAAAGCATTGCGGTTTACATCGTCGTAGATGCCGCCGAAAGTGTCAAAGTTTTTGCTACCTTCAAAGTAGTCACCGTTAGCGTTTGCGTGAGAAAGACCAATGGTCAAAGCAATGTCGAATTTGTCGTTGATGCTGTAACCAATCTCTGGGAGAAGGTTGAAGCGAGCTGCTGCGCCCTTCTTGTTACCATCGATTGAGGTCTTAGTTGCGCTGAAACCTACTTCACCGCCGACCCAAACTTGTGCGTTAGCTGCGAGAGATGCAACTGCTACGAGAGCAGTAAGAATCATTTTTTTCATAAATTCTCGTTTTTTTACCAATTAGTTTTTCCTACTCTGTTAACAATGTCATTCTGAGGTTTTCGGAATCCCCTCGATGTGAAGACGATGCAAAGATATGCTCTTTTCATCTATCAACCAACACTTTTTAACAAAAAAGAACCATAAGGGACAAATTTGAGTACAGATGGAACAAAATGAATAAAAAATAGGCAAAGAAATTTGTTTCTTTTCCCACTTCTTTCTACCTTTGCATGCTTTTAACATTGAATTATGGTAGATAGCGACGATTATAAATATTTAAGGAAGATTGATTACCCTGTTGACCTGCGTAAACTGAAGGTGGAGGAACTGCCGGCGGTGTGTGATGAGTTGAGACGTGACATCATTGAGGAGTTGGCGATGAACCCGGGGCATCTGGCTTCGAGTCTGGGTGTGGTGGAGTTGACGGTGGCGTTGCATTACGTTTTTAACACACCATACGACCGTATTGTGTGGGACGTGGGGCATCAGGCTTATGGACATAAGATATTGACGGGACGGCGTGACTTGTTCTGTACGAACCGTAAGTTGAACGGATTGAAGCCTTTTCCGCATCCCGACGAGAGCGAGTATGACTCGTTTTGTTGCGGGCATGCGAGCAATTCCATCTCGGCGGCTTTGGGCATGGCGGTGGCTGCGAAGATGAAGGGTGAGGACAGGAAGGTGGTGGCGGTGATTGGTGACGGGGCGATGAGTGGCGGCTTGGCTTTTGAGGGCATCAACAACACGGCGAGCACGCCGAATGACATGCTGATTGTGCTGAACGACAACAATATGTCGATTGACCGCAGTGTGGGGGGCATGAGGAAGTATCTCTTGCGATTGACAACGAACACGACTTATAATACTATTCGGTACAGGGTGTCGCAGAGGCTGTTGGGCTGGGGCATTCTGAACGAGAAGCGTCGCAGGGGACTGATTCGTTTCAGCAACTGTCTGAAGTCGGTGCTGTCGCGTCAGAAGAATATTTTTGAGGGGATGGACATCCGCTATTTTGGTCCTGCCGAGGGGAATGATGTGGTGGAACTGGTGCGCATTCTGCAAGTGATCAAGGAGATGAAGGGGCCGAAACTGCTCTATATCCATACGACGAAAGGTTATGGCTATGCACCTGCCGAAGAGGATGCCACCATCTGGCATGCTCCGGGCAAGTTTGACCCCGACACGGGGGAGCGCATTAAGAATGATGATGGCAAGCCGCATCCGCCTAAGTTTCAGGAGGTGTTTGGAAAGACATTGTTGGAGTTGGCGCAGCAGAATCCGAAGATTGTGGGTGTGACGCCTGCCATGCCGACGGGCTGTTCGATGAATATCATGATGAATGCGATGCCTGAGCGTGTATTTGATGTGGGCATTGCTGAGGGGCATGCGGTGACTTTCTCGGGTGGGATGGCGAAGGACGGGTTGCTGCCGTTCTGCAACATCTATTCGTCGTTTATGCAGCGAGCTTACGATAACATCATTCACGATGCGGCGACGATGCGGCTGAACATGGTGCTGTGTCTGGATCGTGCAGGACTGGTGGGGGAGGATGGCTCGACGCATCATGGTGCGTTCGACTTGGCTTTCTTGCGCCCTATTCCGAATCTGACCATCGCCTCACCGTATGATGAACCTGAATTGCGCCGACTGATGTACACGGCGCAGTTGCCTGACAAGGGTGTGTTTGTCATTCGCTATCCTCGTGGCAGGGGCAATACGGTGGACTGGCAGTGTGAACTGGAGGAGATTCCTGTGGGGAAGGGTCGGAAACTGAAGGACGGCAGGGATATTGCGGTGCTGAGTCTTGGCCCTATCGGTGTGGAGGCTTCGAAGGCGATTGCCATTGCTGAGTTGCGGTCGTTGAATGACCATCCTGACGCGCCATTGCATATCGCTCAATATGACATGCGGTTCCTGAAGCCTCTGGACAAAGACTTGCTGCATGAGGTGGGGCGGAACTTCAAGAAGGTGGTGACGGTGGAGGACGGTGTGATTTCGGGCGGCTTGGGCAGTGCGGTGCTGGAGTTCTTTTCAGACAATGGCTATGAAGTGGAAGTGAAACGCATCGGTATTCCCGACAAGTTTGTGATGCACGGCACAGTGGCTGAGTTGCGGCAGATTTGCGGAATGGATGCACAAAGCATATCGGAGGTATTGGTATGAAAATCGTGATTGCTGGCGCGGGTGCCGTGGGCACTCATTTGGCTCGCATGCTGTCGAACGACCGACAGGATGTGGTGCTGATTGATGCCGATGAGAATAAACTTTTCCGTTTGGGTAGCGAACTGGACATCATGACGCTGGTCAGGCAGCCGTCTTCCATTGAAGGACTGAAGGATGCCGAGGTGCAACGGGCAGATTTGTTTATCGCCGTGACTCCCAACGAGAGCGAGAACTTGACCTGTGCGATGCTGGCGAGGCAGTTGGGTGCGAAGCAGACAGTGGCGAGGGTGGATAACTATGAGTATATGAAGCCTGAAAATCTGGAACTCTTCAAGAAGATAGGCATTGAGTCGCTGATTTATCCAGAATTGCTGGCTGCGGAGGACATCAAGGCGAGTGCACGGTACAGTTGGGTGAGGCAGATGTGGGAGTTCAACTATGGTGAATTGCTGTTGTTGAGCGTAAAGATGCACGATGCCAACCCGATAGGGGAGAAGGAGATCAGCAATAAAGATAATCAGTTGGTGGGTCATACGCTGAAGGAGATTGGTATAGCACATGGGCATAACTTCCATGTGGTGGCGATTAAGCGTGACGGTGAGACCATCAGTCCACATGGCGACGAGAAGATTCTGCCGCGCGACTTGGTTTTTTTCATGACCACGAAGGAGAACCTCGGAGAAATTCGGCACTTGACAGGTAAGGATGACTATCCCGCGGTGAAGCACAGCCTCTTGATTGGTGGCGGAAAATTGTCGGTGCGTGCCAGTTGGAAGTTGGCTTCCATCCACGATGGCATCAAGTTGATTGAGCCTGACAGGGCACGGACAGAAATGTTGCAGTCGTTGGTGTCGCCCAAGACGATGATTTTGGAGGGTGAGGGTTATGATGTGGATTTGCTGAATGATGAGGGCTATGGCAATATGGAGGCGCTGATTGCCTTGACGGATAATGACCAACAGAACATCTTGGCGTGTGTGGCTGCCAGAAGAAGGGGCATCCGCAAGACCATTGCGCAGGTGGAGAACTTGGATTATTTCGATATGGCAGATGACCTTGATATTGGCACCATCATCAACAAGAAGATGATTGCTGCCAGCCATATCTACCGCATGTTGCTGAAGGGAGATGTGGACAATGTGAAGATGCTTGCCATTGGCAATGCGGATGTGGCTGAGTTTGTGGTGAAGGCGGGTTCGCAGGTGACGAAGCGGAAGGTGATGGACTTGCATTTCCCGTCTGGTGTCAACATCGGTGGCATGTCGCGTGACGGCAAGTCGATGCTGGTAGGCGGTGGCACGCAATTGCAAGCCGATGACAAGGTGGTGGTGGTTTGTATTGCTGGCACGCTCAAGAAACTGGATAAGTTCTTCAAGTAAGAGATGGTCAACTGGAAACTGATAGCAAAAATCATGGGATTCCTCCTCTTCATTGAGGCGGGGTTGATGATGTTGTGCCAGGTGGTCTGCTGGATTTACGATGAAGGTGTCAGGGCTTTCTCCCCAGCCATCGCCATTGCCTTGTTCTTGGGTCTTGTTGGTGTGGTGTTGGGGCGTCGTGCCGGAAAGAATATGGGAAGGAAGGACGGGTATATTGTTGTGTCGGTTGTGTGGGTGCTCTTCACGCTCATCGGCATGATTCCTTTCTTGCTTGACGGGCATGTGCCTGATGTGGCTGGTGCTTTTTTCGAGACGATGTCGGGATTCACCAGTACGGGTGCCACCATCATTGATGATCTGGATGCCATGCCCAAGGGATTGCTTTTCTGGAGAAGTATCACCCAATGGATTGGTGGTATCGGTATTGTGTTCTTCACCATTGCCATTCTGCCTGCTTTTGGTGTGGGCGAGGTGAAACTCTTTGCGGCGGAATCGACAGGTCCTCTCCACAACAAGGTGCATCCGCGTATTTCGATGGCTGCCAGGTGGATTTGGGGGGTGTATGTGGTGCTGACGCTGTTGTGCATCTTGTCGCTTATGATTTGTGGCATGCCTACGTTTGATGCCATCAACTACTCGCTTTGTACCACAGCTACGGGTGGGTATGGCACTCACTCGGCTTTGTTGGGTGACCTCTACCACTCTCCTGCCATTGAGTATGTCCTCATCTTCTTCATGCTTGTGTCGGGCATGAATTACACATTAATATATTATACGATTCTCAAGGGGAAGGTGAGGAGGTTTTTCGGTGATGCGGAATTGAAAGCTTATCTTATCATTGTGGGGGGGGCATCGCTCATTTGCACACTGGCTCTCGTATTCAACGAGTCGGCTCCTGTTGGTGTGGAACCTGCCATCCGTCAGAGTCTCTTTACGGTCATCTCCCTGCAAACCACGACGGGACTTGCCACGGTCGATTACACCTTGTGGCCTGTCCAACTGATGCCCGTCCTGCTGTTCGTCATGTTCGCAGGAGCCTGTTCGGGCAGCACCAGTGGCGGATTCAAGTGTGTGCGTCTCAGCATCATCTACAGGGTGTTGAAGAATGAGTTCACCCACATTCTCCATCCTCGTGCCGTCACGCCTGTCAGGATGAACGGAAACATTGTCCCCACCAATGTGGTGAAGACTCTTCTAGGGTTTGTTGCCCTCTTTGTCTGTTCTCTCTTCTTGGGTGCTTTCGTTCTGGCGCTGAGTGGTGTGGATCCCAATGAGATGCATCCTGGTTTTGACTATTATGAGGCATTGGGCATTGCCATGTCGAGCATCAGCAATGTGGGTCCAGGCATGGGCTACTATGGTCCAGTCCATTCATGGGCAATTCTTTCACCGGAGGCAAAGATGGTCTGCTCGTTCCTCATGCTCATCGGTCGTCTTGAAATATTCCCCATCATGATTCTCTTCACGCAGGGATTCTGGAAGAAAGGATAGTACAAACATAAACCATGGACCATCATGTCCTCATACAATAGGGTGAATGGCCCCTTCACACAGGAGAATCGTGAACTCCTTACTACCATCTTGCGATATGAGTGGGGGTTTGATGGCATTGTTATGACTGACTGGACGGGTTTGCGCAATACCGCTGCACAAATTCAGGCAGGAAATGACGTGATGAAACCCAATATGGAGTTGTGATTGAATCGAAATGGAAAGGAAAACAGCCATCTGCGAAATCCGTAGATGGCTGTTTTCTTTTGCGCTTCAGGATGGGCTTGAACCAACGACCCCATGATTAACAGTCATGTGCTCTAACCAACTGAGCTACTGAAGCAGATTTTTGTTTTGTTTTGCAAAGATAGGAAAAAGTTGAGAGTTGAGCGTTATGAGTTCTGTGTTTTTTTTGTGAAATGACGTTTTTTTCTTCTTTATACAGTAAAATGGCTTTTTACTTACATTGTTTGAGTTCTTCTTTCAACTGTCCTCGTGGAACGCCGAGTTGGATGGCACGTTGGAAGTCTTGTTTGGCTTGGTGCTTATGGCCTTCCTTCAAGTGGAGGTATGCACGGGTGAGGATGAGGTTTTTGTTTTCGGGTTCCAGTTCGATGGCTTTGTCCAGATCCATCAGGGCAAGTTCTGACTGTTTATTTTCAGCCTCTATCTCAGCACGGATGGAGTAGAGTTCTGCCTTGTCGGGATATTGGTCGATGAGGAGAGTGAGACGGGTGACAGCCTCCTGTGGCTTATTGGCATTTTGGAAGAGGATGGCAACACCGAGGAGGGCTGCGTAGTTGTCGGGTTGGAGGGTCAACAGGTGCTCGTAGTCGGTCTTAGCACTCTGGTAGTTGCGTTGCTGCTGGTAGATGTAGGCACGACTGAGCAGAGCATCGGTGTTGTTGGGGGCAACGTCTATGATTTTTGTGTAGTTGTGCAGGGCTTTACTGTAGTTGTCCAAAGACAGTAGAATGTCTGCCTGTGCCTTGAGGATAGGGACATTGAGAGGGGCTATGCCCAAAGCAATGTCGTAAGTGTCGATGGCTTTGAGATGTTCACCCTGCAGTTCTTGAATGTGTGCAATGTTTGCATAAGTGAGGGCGTTGCGGATGTCGTCAGGCGACGATTTCAACGCTTGACGGAAGTAACCGATGGCTTCGTCATAATGCTTTTCATTGGCAGCGGCGAGTCCCTGCTCAATGAAGGACTCGTAGGTCTGGGCGGAGGACGTGAATAACGAAAAACTAAAAACTAAAAGTAAAAGTGTTCTTTTCACTTTAATATGCTGGGCGGTATTTGTCTTCATTTTCATCTTCGAGCATGGAGAGGTAGGAGTTGTAGCGGCTTTCGGCGATGTCGTGGCGTTCAACAGCCTCACGCACGGCGCAGTGGGGCTCGTGGGTGTGGGTGCAGTTGTTGAAGCGGCAGTCGGCTGAGAAGTGAAAGATGTCCTTGAAATAGTGGCTGACCTCCTCCTTTTTCATGTTGAAGGTGCCGAAGCCTTTGATGCCAGGCGTGTCAATGATGTAGCCACAGACCCCCTCTGCCGCAGACCCTCCCCTCACCCTCCCTATAGGGAGGGGGTGGTTACCTTGTTCGTTTGTTTCCGCATTCATCACAACATTATCTTCCTCTTTGCCTGAGATTCTAC
>SAMEA3663015__coassemble_347_pt1 | contig 19609 bp, 12 predicted proteins | sample SAMEA3663015__metabat2_low_PE_019 | metagenome-assembled genome bin SAMEA3663015 (sample SAMEA3663015) | pig gut metagenome | biome: pig gut; feature: pig-associated habitat; material: faeces | place: France | collected 2012
AATATATCCGAAATTTGAGTCATAAATTATTTTTGTTGGAATTCATCGAACTGACATTAATTTCATGAATCCGTTTTCCACAGCGAGATGGAGGGGCAAAAAAAGAGGGCAAGGCAAAAAGGGGAAGCCTTGCTCTCGTCAACCCACATTTGTCACGATAGGAAGAGGAAAGTGGAGTTTTTTCGGGGGAAAAAAGTGAGAAAGTGAAGAAAAGTCTTGGGGAGAAAAAAAAACTTTGTATCTTTGCAATGTTTTCATTAAAGACAACCAAAACCGATGAAAGAAGAAACAGAACGGAAACCCAGGCAGGAAACGGTCAAGAACGCACGGGTGAATGTGAAGGGGGAGCAGGATGTTGCCAAGAAGGACATGACTGCCAAGAAGGACATGACGGTCAAGAAGGACGTGACTGCCCAGAAGACGAAGAAGGCGCAGGACGAGACCATCATGAAGAACCTGCCGCAGAACGTGGAGTGGATCAAGCAGCCCTACGCGCTCTCGGTCATGCGTGGTGACCTCTCGCTCACGCAGACCCACATCATGGTGGAACTGATGGGTGCCCTGCAGGTCAAGATCAACGACTTCATCGCCCACATGGGCGAGGAGGGCAATGCCGTCTTCAAGGAGGAGGACTTCAACGAGAACGGCGTGGCGCATGTGGATGTGAACCTCGCTGCCGTCTCCAACCGTCCCGACTACTATGCCGACGTGGAGTCGATGGCTTACCGTCTGATGGGTGCCACCATCAAGCGGCCCGAGGAGGTGGAGGGCATGAAGATGATGAAACTCTCCCATGTGTTCGACTCCATCAGCGTGCCCTTCGAGGACAACGAGCGCGGACGCCGCAAGGGCTTCATCCGTTTCTACTTCAACCGCGAGCAGGCGAAGGAGATTTTCCAGTTCACGCGCTACAGCAAGTACATCAAGGCGGTGGCGCGCAACTCCTCCAGCCAGTACACCAGCCGGCTCTACATGATCATCACCGCCTACAAGGCGTTCGGGCGCTGGGAGGTCGATTACTCCGAGCTGCGCAAGATTCTCGGCTTCCTCGCCTACGAGGAGGACAGCGACGGGCAGTGGTGCTGGGTGGAGAAGAAGTACACCGAGTACCGCCAGTTCAAGCGCCGTGTGCTCAATACCGCCGCCGACGAACTGCGTGAACTTGCCGACAAGGGCGAGGCGGACTGCTATTTCGACTTTCAGGAAATCTATCCGGCGGGCAAGAAGAGGGGCACACCCGAGAAAATCCTCTTCACCATCACTGTCAGCGACCTGGGCAGGGAGCAGAACCACTCTGCTTCTTATGCAAAAAAGTTGATTATGATTGAAGACCTGCTCAAGCAAGACTTTGGTTTCCGCACCTCCGAAATCCGTCAGATGCTGCCACGCATCACCGACGAGAACATCGATGTGTTCATCGCCAAAATGACCGAAGTGAAGAAATTCATCGACAAGGATAATGGCAAAATTCTTGACAAGAAAAAGTATGCCTTCATCGCTCTCCGCAATGTCATTGATGACTTTGAGGAAGCGATTGCCGAGGAAGTGTTTGAGGAATTGCCCATGCATGCACAAGAGGAAGATAATGACTTTTACGCGCAAAATTCCTTACAAGAAAAAGCCGCCCACACATCAGTGGACGGCTCAGAAGGAGGTGTCTCGGCAGCAGGGAAAAGTGGAAAGAAGGAGGCTGCACGTTCGCCTTGGGACGGCATGTCGTTCACCGATGCCCCCTTCCGCGATGCCATCACCTCAGCCTTTGGCGCACGCATCTTCACCATGTACCTGATGCAAATCCGCATCGTTTCTTTCCGTCAGGACACCGTGGTGCTGCTCATTCCCCACGAGGAAGTGAGCGACTACATCGACTCCAACAATCTCATTGGGCAACTGAAGGAATGCCTCTCGCGCATCATGGGCAGGGTGCAGACCGTGAACTACTTGGTGGGCATGTGAGGATGAATAACTCCATTAACTTCAATATGCAATCATGAAAAAGATTATCTTGATTTTATCAGCAGCCCTTATGTTGACGGCTTGCAACGGGCTCTTCAAGACGGAGGCTTCAGCGATGGCTGCCGACAGCGACAGCATCGTGCTCAACGACGATGAATTCATTGAGGAAGTGGAAGGCGGCGAGCCCGTGTCGTGGGCGCTGTCTGCCTATGAGAAAGAACTCATGAACATCGATGACCTCCCTGAAAGTGCCGTGCTGCAGGAACGTCTGGGCAGCCTTCTGCTCTATGTCAATGCGGAAGCAGCGCCTGACGAAGACAACCCGGAGGGGACGTACAGCGTGTGGGTGGCTTCTGAGGAAAGGGTCATCGTTGCCAAGGTGCTCACCACCAATCCCACAGCCGCTGCATCGTGGGACAAGATGACCGGCAAGGACGCCAGTGGCGTGGAAGTGCCCATGAACCTCATCGCTGCGGCATCGTCCGCCAGGTTCGCCTCGGAGGACGGTTGCAAAATCATCGTGGAGGGTTGTCCCGATTCCCGCAACATCTGGACTTACCTCATCGACCTCGAAAAGCGCACTGCCATCCAACTCCCATCCACCGAGGGTGTGCAGGACATCGACATGGAGCAGGGCGAAATCATCGCTGCCTCCTACGGCTACTACGACGAGGGTGGACGCTACACGGTCAACAAGGCTTACTCGCTCGACGGCAAGTTCATCCGTCAGACGAGCGACCCCGAACCGGAGTGATGTGCAGGCAGGATGCTCAGCCTGACATCTTAATCTGATGGTTCATGAATCATCTTTGTGCATGAATTCATCGAACTGAATCCTTCTGCGGCACGTCATTTCACAGTGGCTAGCCGCTTTTATTTAAATAATGTGTGATTTTTTTTGGCGGAATGAAACATTCTTTGTACCTTTGCCCAGTATAATACATGAATCCAATGGAAAACAAAAATATGACGTTGAGAAGAATATACACTTTCGTGTTGATGATGGTCATGCTGACAAGCATTGCAGAAGCCTCTCCAAGCACGATGCTCAGAGGTAAGAAATCCAAGAAGAACAAGACTGAGGTGGCACCGCCGCCTTCGCGCTACAAGACGCTGACGGGGCGCGACTCCGTGCAGATGCGGGGCGTGATGAACGTCATCGAGAAAGGCGACACCGTCTATCTCGAACTGCCCGTCACGTTGATGGGCAAGCCCTTCCTCGTGTCGAACAAGTTGCAGCAGGTGCCGTCGGAACTCAACGAGTCAGCCGCCAACAAGGGTGTGAACTACGAGAACCAGATGGTGCGCTTCGAGTGGGACCAGAAGGCGAAACTTGTCAAGATGCGTCAGCAGCGTGTCACGCCTGAGGCACCCAAAGGCTCCTTGCTGGCACAGTCGGTGGCAGACAACTACGTGGATCCCATCATCGCCACGCTCAAGGTCGAAGCCGTGTCGGCAGATTCCGCCTCCGTCATCTTCAAGGTCAATGACCTCTTCAATGGCAGGAAGAACGTGCTCAACGACGTGTTCAACGAAATCAATCTCGGCACCTCGCCCGTGTCTGAACTCTCCCGCATCGTGTCGGTGAAGAGTTACGAACGCAGCGTGGTCGCGCTCTCCGAACTCACCACCACCGTGCATGAAGGCAATTCCAAGGTGAACATCACCGTGGTGGTCAGCACCGCCCTCATGCTCTTGCCCGACGAGCCGATGCGCACCCGTCGTGAGGACTGGCGTGTGGGTTACTTCTCCGTCCCTTCCCTCATCTACGACGACCATCAGCAGAAGGTGGAGCATGCCAACTACATCAACCGTTGGCGACTGGTGCCCAGCGACACCCTTGCCTACATGCGTGGCGAACTCGTCGAGCCCGTTCAGCCCATCACCTTCTACATCGGCGGTGCCGTGCCCACCCATCTGAGGCCCTACATCACGCAGGGCATCCTCGACTGGAACCAAGCCTTCGAACGGGCTGGCTTCAAGAATGCCGTGCGGGTCATCGTGCCTGACGACACCCTCGACATCGAAGGTGACGACATGCGTTATTCCGTCCTCACCTATGCCGCTTCCGAAAAGGCGAACGCCATGGGACCTGCCACCCTCGACCCCCGCACGGGCGAGATTCTGGAGGCGGACATCATCTGGTGGCACAACGTGCAGTCACTCGTCAGCGAGTGGATTCGGGTGCAGACCTCTGCCACCGACCCACGGGCACGTTCCCTCATCCTTTCCGACGAACTCATTGGCGATGCCGTCCGTTTCGTTGCCTGCCATGAGGTGGGACACTCTCTCGGACTTCGCCACAACATGATAGCCTCGGCAGCCTATTCCACCGACTCGCTCCGTTCCGCCACCTTCACCGACAGGGTGGGGGGCACCTCGGCGAGCATCATGGACTATGCCCGCTTCAACTACATCGCCCAGCCTGGCGACGGTGTGAAGGTCGTGTCCCCCCACATCGGACCCTACGACCTCATGGCGATAGAGTGGGGCTACCGTTGGTTCCCTGCCGGCACCGACGAGAAGAAGGAACTGGCTGCTTTCCTCGCCCGCCACAACGGTAAGGAATACCGTTACAGCGAGACGCAGGACAAGCGCAACGCCATCGACCCGCGTGCCCTCTCCGAAGACCTCGGCGACGACCCCATCAAGTCCGCCACCCTCGGCATCGAGAACCTCAAGCGTGTCATGCCCAACCTCGTGAACTGGACACTCAACGGCGAGCCCGACCAGAACTACGACCAGGCAGCCGACCTCTACAATGCCGTCATCTATCAGTGGGGACTGTACTTGTATCACGTCCTGGCAAATGTCGGCGGAATCTATATGGAAAGGCCTGTGCTCAATGGGAATTCCGGTCAGTATAGTTTGGCTGCTTCCTCCCTTCCGCCAGCCTACATCCACGTGGAGAAAGCCCGTCAGAAGGCTGCCGTGCAGTTCCTGATAGACAATGTGCTGAGTTATCAGCCGTGGCTTTTTGGTTCGCCCCTCTCCAAGGTGGTGTATCCTTTGCGCAAGACCCCCAACGGCACCACCGAGCAAGAACCTGCCATGCTCTTGAAGAACCAGCAGAACTACATCCTTTGGGACCTCCTGTCCAACGAGCGTCTGGTGCGCATGTATCAGAATGAGTGGGAGAACGGCGACCAAGCCTTCACCGCAGTGGAGATGATGGACATGGTGCACCAGTCCCTTTTCCGCAAGACCATTGCAGGGCAGAAACTCAATGTCATGGAGCGCAGTCTGCAGAAGAGCCTGCTCGATGCACTCATCACGGCTGCCGCCGAGAGTGAAGGAGTGAAAATCAATAAGAGTCTGGTGGAAGAAGAAGAGGGAAACGCTGGACTTTCTGGATTATCCGGGCTCTTCGGGCTTTCCGGCTGCTACAGCGATTCAGGCTCTCTTGATTCATCCGCGCCGCGCACCCTCGACATCACCATGAAGCAGGTGTCGCGCACCTCCGATGCTATCAGCCTGAAACGGGGTGAGTTGCTTCGCATCCTGCGCCTCTGCAAGAGCAAGGCAAACACGGGCGACACCGCCACACAAATGCACTACGACGACATGGCGCTGCGCATCCAGACAGCGTTGGGACTGAATAAATAAAAAAATAGAAGACCCCCTCTGCCCTGCGGGCATCTCCCCCTCTATGGGGAGAGAAAGACCCCTCCGATTCCCCTGTTTAGGGAAGAGTCATTAAAGTTAGGTTTAAGGTTAGGGTTAAAGTTAAAGAATATAATAAAGTATATGATGAATATGAAAAGATCTTTGATGTTCTTGTTGATGGTGCCTTTTGCCATCCTTTCGGCTGTGGCACAGGAGCGCACCATCACAGGGACCGTGATGGACGGCGAGTTTAAGGGCGAACCGCTCATTGGTGCCAACATCATTGTGGGCGAAGGCAGTTCCAAGGGCACGACCGCCGACATGAATGGGCACTTCACCCTCACCGTGCTTGCCGCTGTCAAGACAATCACCGTCAGTTATATGGGATATGAGTCCAAGACCGTTGTGCTCAAGCCCAATCAGGACAGATATGATGTGACCCTTTACAGTGCGTCGAAGGGACTCGGCGAAGTCGTTGTGACAGGTTATCAGCAGATTGACCGCCGCAAACTCACCGCTGCCGTGTCGGAGGTGAAGATTTCGGATGAGACCGTCGGTGCCGTCAAGAACATCGACCAGGCACTGGCAGGTCAGGTGGCAGGTCTTTCCTCCGTGTCCGCCACAGGTGCGCCAGGTGCGCCAGCCAAGATCCGCATTCGAGGCACTGCCTCCATCAACGGCGTGCAGGAACCCCTTTGGGTGCTCGACGGCATCCCCATGGAAGGCAACGAGATTCCCGCCATCGACAATCTCAACGACATCGATGACATCTACCAGACCAGCATTGCAGGGCTCAACCCCTCCGACATCGACAACATCACCGTGCTGAAAGACGCTGCCGCAACCGCCATCTACGGAGCGCGTGCCGCCAACGGCGTCATCGTCATCACCACCAAGAAAGGCAAGATGGGGCGTCCTGTGGTGAACTTCTCCGCCAAATACACCTACAGCCCCCGTCTCGGCATCGACCGTCTCAATCTGCTCAATGCCAACGAGAAAGTCGATCTCGAACTCGGGCTCTTGAGCACCGACTACAACTACCGTCAGCACAAGGGTGGGGTGGCGAACATTCTCGATGAACTGGGTGAGTTCGACACCTACAAGGCTGGTGGTTGGGATGCCCTCTCGGCACAGGCACAGCAGCGCATCAACCGTTTGCGCACCATCAACACCGACTGGAACGACATCCTCTTCCGCAACGTGCTCAACCAGGAGTACAACGCCAGTGTTTCCGGCGGAAGCGACAATGCCCACTACTACGTCTCCGCAGGCTACTACGACGAGCAGGGCAATGTGCGGGGTGTGAAGAACAACCGTTTCAACATCACCCTGAAGACCGACTTCCGTCTGAACAAGATGCTCAAACTCGGTGCCTCCCTCTTTGCCAACCAGCGCAAGCAAAACAGTTACATGACCGACACAGGCGGTTTCACCAATCCCGTCTATTACTCACGCATGGCGAACCCTTACTTCGAGCCATACGATGCCAACGGCGATTACAATTATGATCTGAACGTGCAGGGGCGCGAGAACGAAGCCCCCGACTTCAACATCTTCGAGGAGCGTTACAACACCTCCAAGCAGCGCAAGGACCGTGCCGTCATGGCGATTTTCGATGCCGAACTCAAGTTCAACCAGCATCTGAAACTCACCTCCCAATACGGCTTGCAGCACGACAACTACACCCTCACCCGCTATGCCGGCCACGACTCCTATGCCATGCGCAAGGCAAAAGCCTACGCCACCTACATGATAGACGGCGAGCGCAAGACCATCTTCCCCGACGGCGGCATGAACAAGCGCACCGAGGGGCACACCGACCAATGGACCTGGAAGGCGATGCTCGAATGGAACCAGCGCTTTGCCGAGCAGCACGACGTTGAACTCATGGGCGGTACCGAAGTGCGCCACGTGGAGACAAGCATCCTCACCTCCACCGCCTACGGCTTCGATGCCCGCACCCTCACCACCCAGCCCGTCATTTTCCCCAACGAAAGCATCGCCCAGCGCTATCCCCTCTATGAGGAGAGCCATCAGGAAAATGCCTACGTGTCGTGGTTTGCCACAGGTTCCTACACCTTCGCCCACCGCTACACACTCGGCGGCTCCGTCCGTTTCGACGGCTCCGATGTCTTCGGCGTGGCAAAGAAATACCGTTACCTGCCTCTCTACTCCTTCAGCGGACTCTGGAGGGCAGGGGAGGAGAAGTTCATGGAGGGAGCCAAGTGGCTTGACGAACTCAACCTCCGTGCCTCCTACGGCTTGCAGGGAAACATCGACAAGAACACCTCGCCCTACCTCATCGGCACGTTCGACCGCACCACCGTCCTGCCCGGCAACATCGAGACCGTCATTGCCGCAGAGACCGCGCCCAATCCCAACCTCAAGTGGGAAAAGACCAAGAACGTGAACGTGGGACTGGACATGGCGTTCCTCCACAACCGCATCCGACTCACCGTCGATTACTACTACCGACGCAGCACCGACCTCATCTCGTCGCGCCAACTGCCGTTGGAGACAGGCTTCGCCATGACCACCATCAACTGGGCGTCGATGGAGAACAAAGGATGGGAATTTGCCCTCAACACGAGCAACATCTCCACCAAAAACTTCAATTGGACGACCAGTCTGAACTTAGGTGTCAATAAGAATAAAATCCTCAACGAGACGGTGGCAGAAAACGCCACCTATCCCGCTCGCGAAGGCTACCCCGTGGGTGCCATCTTCGCCTACCGCACGGCAGGCATCGACGCCGACGGCTATCCGCTCTTCCGTGCCAACGACGGCACCGTGCAGACTGCCGAAGAGTTCTTCCAACTCAACCGTTTCGGAGCCTCCACCCTCACCGCCGAACAGCAGCGTGCCCTCTACACCTACATCGGCACCGACGAGCCCAAGGTCAGCGGCGGCTTCATCAACAACTTCGAGTACAAGGACTGGCAACTCAGCGTCAACTTCATGTTCAACCTCGGCATGAAAGTGCGTGTGCAGCCCAACTACTCACCCACCTACTTCGACCGAGGACTCAACACCAACCACGAGATCCTGAATCGCTTCGGGGCCAATGGGAATAATGGGGCTAACGGCACTAATGGCACTAATGGGAATAATGGCACTAATGGCACTAATGGGGCTAATGGCACTAATGGGAATGTTCAGGCTGCCCCGTCAACCCAGCAGCTCTCCGCAGCCTATCCCGCCCTTCTCACCTCCACTCCTGAGCGTGCCGCCGCCTACACCCACTTCTCCGAGTACCAGACCTACTCCATGCTCGACGTGTGGGTGCGCAACCGCAACTACTGCCGTCTGCAGTCCGTGCGCCTTGGCTACCGCATCCCCAAGAAGGTGCTCCAGCCCATCGGCATCACCTCCGCCAGCGTCTCTCTCGAAGGCAGGAACCTCCTCGTTTTCGGCAGCAGTTACCGCAACTACCTCGACCCCGAGACGATGGGAAACCCCTTTGCGCAACCCGTCCCCAAGAGTTTCATCTTCGGGGTGAACGTGAACTTTTAGAAAAGAAACCCTAGGAAACCCTAGGAAACCCTAGGCAATCCTAGGCATTCCTAGAAACTCCTAGGCAATCCTAGAAACTCCTACCAACCCCACAACAACCAACAAATGAAAACAACACCCAACATATTAAAGGCAGCAGGCATGGCGGTGGCAACCGTCCTGCTTTCAGCCCTCACGCTCTCCTCCTGCGACAAATTCCTCGACATCACCCCCACTGGCAAGGTCATTGCCAAGACTGGCGAGGAATACCGTGCCCTGCTCACCTACGAGTACAAGTATTTCGCCAAGGACCGCTACATGACCACCTTGCGCACCGACGAACTCCTGATGGACAAGAAGAAGACCTCCGCCACCGACCTCGATGCTTACCTCGACCTCTGGCGGTGGAAAGACGAGAACCCGTCACCCACCACGAGTTACTTCACCTGGCGCGGCTACTACCATGCCATCTACATCGCCAACTACATCATCGCCCACCAGGGCGAAATCACCAATGCCACACACGACGAAGTGCGCCAACTCGTGGGCGAGAGTTACATGCTCCGCGCCTACAGCCACTTCCTGCTCGTCAATCTCTATGCCGAACCCTACACCCACTGCCAGCCAGCCACCACACGAGGCGTGCCCATGCAGTTGGAGGCTGATGTCACTGCCACGCCTGCCAGCAGCAGTGTCGAAGCCATCTACACGCAGGTGCTTGCCGACCTCGACGAGGCGGAGAAGAACCTGACGGTTGACACCTGGGCTGAAGGCGAGAACTACCGTTTCAACAAGATTTCGGTGCAAGCCCTACGCGCACGTACGTATTTATATATGAATGAGTGGCAGAAAGCACTCACCGCTGCACAGGCGGTCATCAGTGCCCACGGCGAACTGGAGGACATGAACACCTCCAAGACGCTGCCCAACAGTTTCAAGTCGGTGGAGAGCATCGTGGCACTGGAGAAATTCTCCTCCAACCTCTTCACCGCCATCGCCATGCCCGACCCTGAGTTCATCGCCCTCTACCGCACAGGCGACCAACGCCGCACGAAGTTCTTCAAGCGCGTCACCTCCTCCTCCTACGACGTGCAGAAGGCTGGCGACGACGAGTTCTCCTGCTCCTTCCGCAGTGCAGAAGCCTACCTCACCGCTGCCGAGTGTGCTGCACGCTTGGGCAACACCGCCGATGCCATCGGCACCTACCTCAAGCCCCTCCTGCAGAAGCGGCTCTCAACCGATGCCCTCAGCACCGCCCTCGACCTCATGAACGCCATGACGCAGGACGAACTCATTGCCGAAATCCTCGACGAGCGTGCCCGCGAACTCGCCTTCGAGGGTCACCGCTGGTACGACCTCCGTCGCACCACCCAGCCCGCCCTCACCCGCACCTACGACGGCGAGACCTTCACCCTCACCCCCGAGAAGTACACCCTCCGATTCCCCACCGAGGCAGTGGAGGCAAACCCCGAAATAGAGAGGTGGAGTGAAAAAGTTAAAAGTGAAAAGTGAAAAATTTAAGTTACCTGCCATGCGGCGAGGTGATAGACTAAAAAATGAAAGTTAAAAACTAAAAGTAAAAGTATCATTGACAAACAGGATGCCAACACGCCACATGGCAGGTAACTTAAATTTTTCACTATTCACTATTCACTTAAATAATATTATAGTTAACCATATCATTCACTTTTAAACAACTTTTTTATGAAGAAACTGTTACTTATGTTAGTGGCATTCGTAGCCACAATGAGTGCATCCGCACAAGCGTTCATTACCGGCGATGACATGAAGGTCGAAAACGGCTGGGCAGCCACATTCACCCCCGTGGCTGACGACGATGAAATCAATGCCGCTGATGTGGCACAGGCAGCCGACGGCTCCGTCTATGTGGCCAGCACATTCACCAAGTCCTTCACCTTTGCAGGCAAGGCACTGCCCGACCCTGAAGGCATGACCTCCTCAGCCATCGTCAAGTACGACAAAGAAGGCAAGGAACTCTGGGCTGCCCCAATGGTCGGCAACATTGCCGTTTCAGCCATGACAGTTGACGAAGACGGAACCCTCTATGCAGCAGGCTCCTTCACCGACGAAGTGGAATACACCGGCGCCGACGGTGTGAAAGGCACCATCAAGAGCGAAGACGTACTGTCTGCCTTCATCGCAAAAGTGAGCAAGGACGGTAAGTTCGAGGCAGTGAAGACCTTCCTCGCCACACCCGATGCCGACCTTCTCGCCACCGGACTCTACTACCCCGAAGAACTCTACGTGTCTCCCACCACCATCAAGCTCAACGGCAGCAAACTCTATGTGGCTGCCAACTACAATGCCAACGTGGATGACCTGGGCTGGAAGGCTGCCTATCTGAACGTGTTCGACTTCATGTACATGGAGAACCGCAGCAAGGGCATCTTCTCCCTCAGCAAGAGCGACCTCTCGGGAGCCACCAGCGTGCTCACCGTGCAGAGCACCGAGCGCATCTCCTACGAGCAGGTCTATCCCGAAGCCCTCAACTTCGACTTCGACGCTGACGGCAACGTCGTTTACGCCTTCATCGGCTTCGGCAACCTCACACTCGCCACACCCGATGCCAGCAAGGACTTCACCTTCGAGACCACCAACGACGACAGCGGCATAAAAGACCATGCACTCGTCATCGGAACCATCAAGGACGGCATCTCAGCCAAGGAATTCACAGGCAACAAGAATGCAGGCGAAGCCATCCCTTACAGCATCGCAGGTTTCTATGTGCAGGACGGCACCATCTACATGGCAGGCACCACCTATGGTTCCGACTGGTTCGACGTCAGCATCAGCCACGAAAAGGACTATGCCTTTGTGGCAGCCATCAAGGCAAGCGACTTCACCCCCAAGTGGAACCGCACCGCCTCCCTGCCTGAAGACGATGTGAAGGCAACCGCCATAGCAATCAGTGACGACAACATCTACTTCACCACCAACAAAGACGCCTACCGCATCGACCTTGCCACAGGCGAGATGCTGGCAGACGGCGATGACAGCGACGACGACTTCGACATGAGCACAGGCGACATCGCCTCCATCTCAGCATGGAAGTCAGACTATGTGGCAATCGTCACCATCGTCGGCACCGACCTCACAGCCATGTCCATTGACCTGAATGCAGAGCCAGCCTCCGACATCCCAGAAGGCGGTCTCATCGAAATCGAACAGAGCCAGGGCTCCGAGTATGACGACTTCGCACGTGCCACCCTCGTGGAAGGTGACGACTACAACACCTACACCGCCACTAAAGACCTCCAGATTGCCATCAAGATGATGAATGTCGATGTCAAAGACTGTGACTACGTAGTTGTCAGATTTGCCGAGCCAGTGGCAGCTGGTTGGAAACTCGCCTTCTGGTCCAACCAAGACCTCACCGACGTACCCGCAGGCTCAACAGAATTCAAGTATGTCTTCGCTGAAGACCCCAACTGCGGTGTCAATGACGGCGTTCTCCCACAAATCTGCATGATGACCTTCTTCGGTGGCTACACCGCTCCTCTTGAAGCAAAAGTGATTGGCATCTACAAGCACCTGGCAGACACTCCCGATGCCATCGACGCCCCAGCCATCGCCCCATCAGCAGCCGATGCCCCAGCCTACAACCTTGCAGGTCAGCCCGTCGGTCCCGACTACAAGGGCATCGTCATCAAGAACGGCAAGAAAGTACTTCTCAAGTAATCCCCCCGAATCCCCCCACAATTAACAAATCCGCCCCATCTCTCACCAGATGGAGCGGATTTTTCTTGCTCCCCCCAATCTCCCTCCCTCCTTCTTCCCTCCTTCCTGCGGGCAGCGGTTTTCCCGCTGCCCCTTTTCCTCCCTCCTCCCTTTCCTCCTTTCTTCCTTTCCTTCTCCTTCCTTCTTGCGCCCAGCGGTTTTCCCGCTGCCCTCTTTCCCTCTCTCCCTCCTGCGTCCAGCGGTTTTCCCGCTGCCCTCTTTCCTCTCTCCTCCCTGCGCCCAGCGGTTTCCCCGCTGCCCTCTTTCCCTCTCTCCCTCCTTCCTCTCTCCTCCCTGCGGGCAGCGGTTTTCCCGCTGCCCTCTTTCCTCCCTCCTCCCTTCCCCCCTCTTTCTCCTCTTCCATCGCGAAATAACACGCGCTGTAAGAACGAAATATTTCATCCTGTCAGAATGAAATACCACGCGCACCGTGCCGACATAGGGCAGACACCCCGCCAAATGTTAAAAAGCATCATTCGTGTTCAGAAAAATAACTCGTAGTCGAAAGAAGCGCCATTCCTTTCTACCACATCCTGTGTACCACATACCTCAGCGGATACACATGCAGGATGTCCGCCTTAGCCACCGCCTGTGCATGAGGCGAATAGTCAGGATTCTCCGACAGCACGAGGATGTTCTCAGCCCGTCGCCCTTCGTTAAAGATGCGCTTGAACATACAATGCCCATCCTTAGTGACAATCAAGTAGATATGCTTGTCGTCAGCATCTTGCAGGTCGATGCTGCTGCCGATGAGACAGTAGTCGCCGCTGTGGATGCTCGGCTCCATCGAGATGCCCTCGGCAGTGAGGGCGGCGATAGCATCCGACCCTGGCACATGGATGAACTCCGTCGCATACTCAGGATGCTCAAACTGCTCCACCACGCCGCACGAGGCACGGCACTCGTCGTAGAGCGGCACCAGGTCCTCGCGCGAGAAGCGGATGACGTTGGCATCGTCCGTCAGCATGTCCGCCCTCTTCGAGGCAGGCGCCACGCTGTAGCGCACCGAGTTGCCCATCAGCCACTCGCGGCTCACCTGCGGAAACGTGTCCAGAATCGCCTCCCTGCCGTTAGCAGTGATGCTGTTGCGGTGCATCCATGTGGCAATGTTCGAACGGGGCACACCGATGAGTTGGGCAAACACCTGTTGGCTGCCGCCCGAAAACTTCTCCATCAACGCTGTCAGTTTTTCCTTGTCAGTCATAATCTCTACGTTTTTTTTGATTATTGTATTTGTAAGAGTTAGCTCTCCTCCTTCCTCCCTCCTTCCCTTTCCTCCTTCCCCTCCCTGCGTCCAGCGGTTTCCCCGCCGGTCCTCCCTCCCTCCTTCCTTTCCTCCTTCTCCTTCCCCTCCCTGCGTCCAGCGGTTTCCCCGCTGGTTCTCCCTCAAACATTTTCCCAAAAACATTTGGCTGTTTCATTTGAAACCGCTAACTTTGCATCGCATTTGAGATAAACGCACCGCAAAGTTACGGTTTATCAGTCAAATAACAAAGAAAAACAAAAGAAAAATGATGTTTCAAACGAAAAAAGCAACATGAAGACTTATTGCAAATCCTACCGAAGCCCCTATGTGGCAAACGTCACGGCACTCTTCGATGCCGTCCTCCAGTCACAGTTGAGTCACACCGCCATCCACCTCTACCTCATGCTCGTCGCCACCATGAACCGCCAGTGCTGGCCCGACACCATCGAGATGAGCGACCGCGTCATGGCTGGGCAAGTGGGCATGACGACCCGCACCCTGGCAGCCGCACGCCACGACCTCATCGAGGCGGGCATCCTCGTCTGCCACACAGCCGGAGCCGGCTGCAACACCCACTGCGTCTATCAGTTGCGGCAGCGCGATGCCAGAATGCCGCACGCCATGATGCAAAAGAGCATCGCTCAACCGACAGCCCCTTTAAATAGAACCCCACACGCTTTAAAGACAGAAAACCAAGACAAAGAAAAAGAAGAGAAGAAGAAAAGCCTCGCTCTCCACGAAAGGGGAGGGGAGAAAGAACTCACGCCCGACGAAGTGGCACCCTTCCTCATGGGACGCACCGAGTGGGTCGCCACCTTCTGCCGCAACAACGGCATCACCCCCGACCAACTCCGCCACCGCATCGGCGAGTTTGTGCGCCACCTCCAGAACACCGCCACCGTCAGCAAGGAGCCCAACGACGCCCTGCGCCACTTCGCACTCTGGTATGAGCGCATCGAACTCTTCCGATACCTCCGCAACCGCCAGCAGGAAGAAACGGCACAGCAGCGACTTGCCAACGAGGAAGAAGCACGCCAGGCTGCCCTGCGCCACAAGGAGGAACTGGAGCGCGAGAGCCGCGAGAACTTCCGCAAGACACTTGCCGAAGCACGGCGACGGGCGGCAGAAGGAGACCCCTTCAGCATCAAATGGCTGGAAGAAAACAAAGAACTGCTCGACGACGAAGAAAACAACTAACCCCACCAACCCCCAACACACATGGAAACCTACGACTACGACATGGACATTGTGGCGATGAGCAAGCAGGAACTGGCACAGATGTATGCTCCCGACCTCACGCCCCATGCGGCTGTCAACCGCCTGATGACATGGATACACCATCACCCCACACTCACCGAGGAACTCCAACGCACTGGCTACCGCAAGACCGCCCGCGTCTTCACGCCACGGCAAGTCCACCTCATCGTGGACTACCTCGGCGAACCCTGATGCAGCGAATACAGAACAACGAATGGCACTTTTCTAAAGCCCGCGTCATCGCGAAGCGCTTGCACAGCAAGAACCGGTAAAAGAACTCCCGAAACTTATGTTTATTTAAGTTTCGGAAGTGTTTTTCCACAACGGATTGCACGGATTATACGGATTTTTGAGCCTCGGCGGCTCCTGCCATTCGGATTGTTCTGATCCGGCCATCGTCGCTTCTTGCGACGAAAAATCCGTATAATCCGTGCAATTCGTTGTTAAAAAAATCCGTGTCTTCTCTGCAATCTGAAGGGCAAGAAACTGCCCCAAAAGTAAAAAAATATCCCCCTAAACGCATTTTTTTTAAGTTTTTTTATCGTTATGTAAACTAAAAGCCTTAAATTTGTACAATTATAACGTGCGCATGGCGCGTGATCGCATCCGTACATACCCCAATGAAAGTGTTAGTTGATATAATCCAAAAGGTATTTACAACACACATCCTATCCACGGGACAGAAGACAAATAGGCAGAAAACAAATTAATATCAAACCAAATATGAAGAATACAATGAAAATTAAAAGTTTACTTTCATTCTTCGTTCCGGCAGCGATGATGTCGCTTGCCGTGGCTGGCTGTAGCGACTACGACAACGGCTACTCCGAACAGGCTATCAAGTTTGCGCAGGACTTCCGCAAGACCTTCGGCGACATCGACCCCGAGCAGGACTGGAACCTCGCAGAACGTGGCACCGTGACCGTCTCCACCATGAAGGAGTCGGAAGTGAAAATCTATGCCAAGATGGGCGACGAGTATGCCATCGTGGGCGACTACGAGGGAGTGAAAGGCACTCGCATGCTCGGCTTCGACATGGTGGAGGGCACCAAGGAAATCGTTGTGACCGACGGCGCAACGGCACAGAAGACCGTGCCAGGCGGCGTGGTGACTTTCGGCGGCACACGTACCGTACATGATGGCACGCACGATGGCGTGACCATTACCAAACTCACCGGCGATGTGGAAATCAACGGCGAAACCTTCCCACAGTACAGAACCTACACGAACGACGAGGTGCAGGGTATGCTGGCTACAGTGCCACAGGGCCAAAACAACATCGCAAAAGTGACGTCCGACTTCACTTACGTATCCACGGGTTCCTTCATCATCTATCCTTTCTATTGGTACACCGGCTCAGAGAACACACTTGGCGTCTATTATACTGACGCGAACGGCAATTATCACGAGGTGGACATCTATGAGTCGAAAGGCTCGAGATGGAACTGGAGTGACCCCAACAACACTGGCGAACTCTGGTATTCGATGGGTGAGACGAGTGTTGTGACGGATGACTTTGAAAGCAATCCTCAGGGTGAGCGTGTAGATGATGTTAATGCAGGTGGCTGGACCATAACTGAGATTGACAACACAAGCAATTATTATGGGTTTAAGGTGCTGACGGATAGCAATGACGGTCAGAACGACGCTTCAGGCATCGTTGCCCCATTCATGGAAATCTGGAGAGACCCTGCAAAGAATGTCCATATCGGTACAATCACTCTTGAGAAGGAATTCACAGTTTCCAAAAACAACGTGGAATGCATCGTCGAAGTGTCTGCCCGTCTGAGAAACCAGGCGCAGAGCTCTATTGGCGGTGGACAAATCATCTTCTCTGCCAATGGCAAAAGCGTGGATATCACCGCTTCTGGCAACAACACCCAAGGTGTATATAACAACCAGGGTCTTCTCTATACCAACCAGAACGGCACGAAAAAAGTTTTTGTGAAGTGTACATCAGACAGCAACGGCAAAATCAAGGCTAAGTTTGAGTTGAAGGGTGTGGATGCCAACTGGTTCTCCTTCAAAGACCTGAAGATTACTTCTTATAATAAAAACGTGCAGACACCCTCGCTGGATGCTATCAATACTCCTACAGGTAATTTAGAGTTCCCAGGTGTAAATCCTATACCTTACAACGGCGGAAGCGATGATGTCTATGCTGCTTTCTACAAAGGACAGGGCATCAGGGTGGACATCCCTGCAGGAACCAAGTTCGGTATGTACATCAAGAAAATCGATGGCGAAACGCCTTACACTATCTACTCTGAAGGAACTAAGAACGAGAACAACCCAGGTCTTGTGGGCGACAATGGCGAATACTCTTCCCACTACGCTTCCACTTTCTATGTGGGCGACAAAATGTTCATCGGCTTTGAGGACTGGCCAGGCAGCACGGGTGGTGACTACGACCTGAACGACCTCGTGCTCGCCTTCTCAGGTGCCAAGCCCACTATCATCAACGAAGACCCCAAAGCAACTGTATGGCTCGTGGCTTGCGAGGACTTGGGCGGCTCGTTCGACATTGACTACAACGACGTGGTGTTCTCGGTTGAACACATCAGCGGTAAGCCGAAGGCAAAACTCACACCACTCGCAGCAGGTGGTACACTGGCAAGTTACATCTACTTCCAGGATCCATGGGACAGCGAAAGGGACAAGTGCTTCGGCGAAATCCACCAACTCTTCGGCGCAACGAAGGTTAACAGCGGAGAATTTTCCATCATCAATGCCAAATCTCGTTATGAGAAGACTGCTGCACCAATTGAGTTTGAAGTGGCTGAAGACTGGACCATGGCATACTACGCAACAGGTGATGGAAGTGGTTCTGCCTACACCAGAGATGGCAAGGACGTGAACATGGGCGGCTTCGAAGTCCGCACACTCAAATCAGGCATCGATGCGCCATACACACTCGACATCAACAGCGGTGCCTTCTCCGGTGCATCTAAGATTCAGCCATCAGTGCGCAACGAGGGCGAGAATGTGCCTTACATCCTCTGCATCCCATACTCCTACACACGCTACAACTACCCAGAGGCAGGCAAGAAGGCAGACTATGTGTGGGCATGGCCTGTAGAGTATATGACCATCTGTGACGAGGCCGGTAATGGCCCATACCCAGACTTTAGAGGATGGGTGCAGGACCACACAAAAAACACCGACTGGTACAAGAACAAGAACAATGCCCAATCATCTGCCACTGTGGAAGACCTGATTCTCTCCACAGGTGCCATGACACAGGAAGAAATCAATGCCAATGGCGGCGGAAATGCTCAACAGTTTGGTCACAGCAATGAAGTGGTGAATGTGAACCGAGCCATCTCGCTTGAAGCTCTCAAGGCTGCAATGAAAGCAAACTTGACAGGCACAAGTTCAAGCGACATCAAATACTATTATAAGGACGATAATGGCAATTGGACTGAAATCACAGGTCCTTTCTGGGTTGCACGTGAGCGTGACGTTAAGGCCGAACAGGATGGCAATTCGACTGAGTTTAAGTTGAATATTCTGAAAGACCAACTCGGTAACAAGGGTAGCATCACCATCACGAAGGGCGAGACTGTGAACCTTGTGAACAACCTGACAGGTTATCAAGGAGACGGAACATTCACCCTCGGATCATCGGAGTTCAGCAACATGGGTTGGGATCCAACTAACTTCAAACCAACTTCCACAGGCAAACACACCGTGACAGTCACTCAAACTGGCGATAACGATCATGAGGCTGGCAGCACTACATTCGATTTGATCGTGAAAGAGGCAAATGGTGGCGGCAACCAAGGCGGTACTTTGTCATACACTAAGTCTGCTATGACGTTGGAAGCAGATGGTAATGACTTTTACACAACAGGGTCAACTGGACACAAATATGCGATAACAGGCTCGCAGTTCTCATCATATTCAGGTGCTATTACCATAAAGATAACTGGATTTACAGGGAATAACATCAAAGCCTTTATCGGTACATCTGCTATGGCAGATGGTTTCACTTACAAGAATTCAGGCGATACATGGACGATTGAGCTGAGTGCTGCCCAAGTGGAAAGCATCAAACAGAATGGATTCGTCTTGAAGAGTAGTGGAGAGCCCACTTTGGTAGTGGTAGTAGAGATTCTGTGATATGGAATCCACTCTTGAAAGTGGAGTAATCCAGTAAACTGAACACAAAGACAATAACTCAAACAGAAGCCCTGGCATTCATTGCTAGGGCTTTTTATATTTATATAGAGATGTTCCACTTTTCTCACACAGATTAAATCTTCCCAATCTTCCCAATCTTCCAATCGACCGCTTGCGGTCTAGTTATATATA
>SAMEA3663015__coassemble_389_pt1 | contig 18132 bp, 10 predicted proteins | sample SAMEA3663015__metabat2_low_PE_019 | metagenome-assembled genome bin SAMEA3663015 (sample SAMEA3663015) | pig gut metagenome | biome: pig gut; feature: pig-associated habitat; material: faeces | place: France | collected 2012
TATTTGTGGCTTGCCGCACTTGCAGGATGATTACTTGATCGTGTCCAGGAAGTCACGGAGTTGGTCGGGTTCGACATCACCCATCTGATATTCTCGTTCGGCATCGTCTTTGACCATCTTGAGCCAGAGGGCATGGGCTTCTTCGGCTTCACGCATCCAGTAGTCACGGTCGATGAAGAGGTTTCCGCCACAATTCTGCATGACAAAGTTGGCGTATGCCTGTTCGCTGCGCTGATAGTCTTGGTGTATCTGTCGGAGAATCTCTTTGAGTTCGTCGGCGGTGCTGATGGCACCACTCTGGATGTCGCGCACCACTCGTTCCAGTTCGCTCTTGGGTGCAAGCATGCCCATCATGTCCACCCATCGACTTCCGTCTGCTTCGGTGGTTTCGGCGGTGTTGTTCTGAAAACAACGGTAGAGGAAGAGTTTAAGCACCAAATCATAATATTGGATGCCTTTGAGCAGGGCTGTCCGCTTGATTTTACAGCCATGATAGGTATATACTTCCGTGTTTTCCGGAGTTTTCTTCTGAAGGTCCTCAAGAATGGATTTTCCCTCGAGCACGGACTGGATGATATAAGGATTTGGGAAGGCAAAGTTGATGATGTCGTTGCGCGAATCGAGCGGACGTGCATCTCGTTTGGGCCATTTGTTGACGTCGCGCCAAGTACCGACAGTGCGGATATTGATGCCTGGCACGAGCCAGGTGTCACGTCCTTCGGCAATGACATAACTGAAGGGGAGTTTCTGCACTTGAGGATGGTTCTGCACCTTGCCCATGACCATGGAGAAGGAGCCGATGTGGGCTGGCCAAAGGATGTGGCTGCCCGAGGCGGTCTTGCTGCCCCGGTCGAGGGTGCCCCAATGGATGGGTCCCATCTTGTAGGCGTGGTTGCTCTGGTTGGTGCCCGAACCTGCATTGTAGAATGAGAAGGCACCGCCGATAAGGAGGGTGCTCTTATGGTGGCTGGTGGCGAAGGGACCGCAGAAGGCTGCACACGACTCACCATTGTCCATATAACTGTTGGCAAAGAACACGCTTGCCTCAGCCGAGAAGCCCTTACCGATGTGGACAGACTCACCCACAAAGCAGCTATATACCTTGGCTCCATCAATCACACTGGCTCCAGATGCCACCACACTGTCTTCGATGATGACATCAGACCCAATGAGCGTGCCTGCATCATCGGTGCTCATGATGGTGCAGTTGTTGAGTTTGCAACTGCCTTGCACCTCACATCCTTCCCCTATCTTGACATTGTTCATCTCCTTCACACCAACAATACGAGAACCTGGACCGATGTGGGGAGTTGGCAGTAGGGAATTGGGGATGGAGGATTTGGCAAGTTCCTTGGTCTTAGGGAAATTGACCATCAGCCATGCCAGTTGTGCGGTCAGTCCCTCAAAGATGACGATGTTGCCATCGCCACCTTCGTTGAGCACAGAAATTTCGGTGCCACAGCCGAAGGTGCAATCCTCCTGATTGGTGATGACCCCCACATTAGCCACATAGCAGCGGTCGCCAATCTGTGTGTTGGAGATGTAGCCACGCACATTCTCCACCAGGCAGTCGTCGCCAATATTCACGTTCCTCAATGTGGCATTGCGCACACAGCAACGGCGGCGGAAGCCTTCTTCCAGTTCGACTGAGCCGCTGAGACCACCTATCTCCACATGTCCGTAAAGCAACACGTTTTCCATTTGTGAGGGCACGAAAGCCTCATCCACCATGATGTCCGACCAGTCTTCTGCCCAACATCCACGCTCTTCCAATTGAGCAATTTCATTTACTGTTAGTTCTCTCATTCTATTTCTCCGTTGGTGTTATAATTATCATACAGGAAATCGTTGTAGGGGTACTTCTGGACATGAAGTTCACGGACCCGTTTGTAGAGCAGTTCCCTGAGTTCGTCGATGTGTTCACGCTCTTTGGCAGAGATGAAGAAGCAGTTGTCGTTGAGTTTAGCCATCCAAGTGCGCATCAGTTCGTCGAGCGGGATGTTCTCCTTGGTGCGTGGCGTGAGGTCGTCAGCCTCCTTCTCCACCCATGTGTAGGCATCTATCTTGTTGAAGAGAATCATCTGGGGTTTGTCGGCACAGCCGAGGTCGCCGAGGGTCTTTTCCACCACTTGTATCTGTTCCTCGAAATCGGGATGGCTGATATCGACCACATGCAGCAGAAGGTCAGCCTCACGCACTTCGTCGAGGGTGCTCTTAAAGGACTCCACAAGGTCGGTGGGGAGTTTGCGGATGAACCCTACCGTGTCGGAGAGGAGGAACGGAAGATTCTCGATGATGACTTTACGCACGGTGGTGTCGAGTGTGGCAAAGAGTTTGTTTTCGGCAAAGATGTCGCTCTTGGACAGGAGGTTCATCAAGGTGGATTTCCCCACATTCGTATAACCCACGAGTGCCACACGGATGAGTCGTCCACGGTTTTTCCGTTGTGTAGTCTTCTGTTGGTCTATCTCCACCAAACGTTGTTTGAGCAAGGAGATACGATGACGGATGATACGTTGGTCCATTTCCAACTGTGTTTCACCAGGACCACGGAGTCCCACGCTACCACCTCGTTGACGTTCCAAGTGAGTCCAAAGTCTGGTCAGGCGTGGCAACATGTAGCGGTATTGTGCCAGTTCCACTTGTGTCTTGGCCGCTGCAGTTTGGGCACGCATGGCGAAGATGTCGAGGATAAGGCTTGTTCTGTCCAGGATCTTCACCTGCAAGGCTTTCTCGATGTTCCTGATTTGTTTGGCAGAGAGTTCATCGTCAAAGATGACCATGCCCACAGGATCTTCCTCATCCTCCTTCTGCTTCAGGAATGCCGCAATCTCCTCCAGTTTTCCACTGCCAATATAGGTCACACTGCTCGGACCGTTCACCCTTTGCGTGAACCGCCGAACCACTTTTGCCCCAGCCGTATCCGCCAAAAACTCCAGTTCATTCAGATACTCCGTTGTTTTCCGCTCATTCTGCTGAGGGGTGATGAGACCCACGATGACCGCGGTCTCCACTTTCGTCTCAGATATGACAAACTCTTTCATGGTTGCAAAGGTAGGAAAAATCAATGAGGAATGAGGAATGAGGAATGAGGAATTGTCACTTTTTCAACGAAAAAACGCTCTGAATTGCAAAATATTTCCTATTTCCTAATTCCTAATTCCTAATTCTTCACTACCTTTGCACCCGATTTTACAGAAATGAGAGTACTCATTGTCAACACATCGGAGCGTGTCGGAGGTGCTGCCATTGCAGCCAATCGACTGATGGAAGCCTTGAAGAAGAATGGTGTCAAGGTGAAAATGTTGGTGCGCGACAAGCAGACCGACCACTTGACTGTACTCTCCATAGGACACCACTGGATGCAACCTCTCAAATTCATTTGGGAACGCCTCTGCATCTTCATTGCCAACAACTTCAGCCGGAAGAATCTCTTCCAAGTCGATATCGCCAATGCCGGAACAGACATCACGAAACTCAGCGAGTTCCAAAGAGCGGATGTCATCCATCTGCATTGGGTCAATCAGGGTTTCCTGTCTCTGGCAGACATCGACAAAGTGATGCATGCAGGCAAGCCCGTTGTCATCACCATGCACGACCAGTGGTACTTCACGGGCATCTGCCACTATTCAGGGAATTGTCAGAAATATAAAGAGTTGTGTGAGAGCTGTGAACTGATGAGTGGAAAATTGTTGGGCGACCTTGCCAAGAAGGTTTTCCTCCAGAAGGAGAAGATATACAGCGACACTCGACTGACGTTTGTGGGATGCAGTCAATGGATGGCAAATCTGGCAAAGACATCGAAACTCACCATTGGACACAAAGTGGTCAGCATCCCCAATGCCATCAACACCGAGCTGTTCCGTCCTCAGGACAAGAGGCTGGCACGAGAGGCATTCCATCTACCCGTGGACAAATATCTCTTGCTCTTCGGGTGTCAGCGTATCACCGACAAACGGAAGGGTTTCAGTTTTCTGGTGGAAGCGTTGCAACTCATCAAGCAGCAAAGTCCAGGCCGTGCATTAAACATCGAATTGGTGGTGGTGGGCGGTGAAGCAGAGCACATCCGTCATCAGGTGCCATTCGGCATCTTCCCCATCAGTTACGTCCGTGACCCTCAGAAGATGGTGCAACTTTACAATGCGGTTGACCTCTATGTCACCCCTTCCTTGCAAGACAACCTGCCCAACACCATTATGGAAGCAATGGCATGCGGCACACCTTGTGTGGGTTTCAAGGTGGGCGGTATCCCCGAGATGATTGACCATAAGGAGAATGGCTATGTGGCAACTTGCCAGGATGCGAAGGACTTTGCGGCAGGCATCCAGTGGGCACTCGATGCCGACCATGGTGCCTTGAGTCAGCGGGCACGCGACAAGGTGATGAGCACCTACAGCGAAGAAGCCGTGGCACGTAAATACATGGAAGTTTATGAGGGTTAGCATTATCACTGTCACATACAATGCGGAAGCCACCCTTGAGCGGACACTGAAGAGTGTGGCGCAACAGACCCACCCCGACATTGAGCACCTCATCGTGGACGGTGCCTCGAAGGACAGGACGGTGGAGATTGCCCGACAATATCCTCATGCCACGGTGGTGAGCGAACCCGACAAGGGACTGTATGACGCGATGAACAAAGGGCTTCAACGAGCCACAGGTGACTACCTGTGTTTTCTCAATGCAGGAGATGTGCTTCACAGCCACGAGACGATTACCCACATTGTGGAGGTGGTGGAGGAAGCCCCCCTCTTGTCCCCCCAAGGGGGGATGAACCATCCGAATGTCGGGAAAGGAATCGCTGTCATCTATGGGGACACACACATTGTGGATGGTGAGGGGCATTTTCTGCGCAACCGCCGTCTCACTCCTCCGGAACATCTGACATGGCGCTCCTTCAAAGAGGGCATGCTTGTTTGTCATCAAGCCTTCTACATCAACCGTCAGATTGTGCAGCCCTACGACTTGACCTACAAGTTCTCAGCCGATTTCGACTGGTGCATCCGTTGCATGAAAGAAGGGGAGCAGCGAGGCATGGTCAATCACTATCTCCATGAGCCTCTCGCCGACTATCTCGCAGAAGGCATGACCACCGCCAACCATCAGGCATCCCTCAAAGAAAGATTCAGGATTATGGCAAAGCACTATGGGCTTGCCACCACTATTTTACAACACATTTGGTTTACACTCAGAGTATTAGTTAAAAGGTAAAAGATGAAAAAGTATCGTCCTTCGAAACCAGAGTTGTTTCATACACTCAAACACTACAACAAACAGAAATTTACAGCCGACCTGATGGCAGGCATCATTGTGGGCATCGTTGCCCTGCCACTTGCCATTGCCTTCGGCATCGCCTCGGGCGTGTCTCCCGAAAAAGGCATCCTCACCGCCATCATTGCAGGCTTTGCCATCAGTGCATTCGGCGGTAGCCGTGTACAGATAGGCGGTCCTACGGGTGCCTTCATTGTCATCATCTACGGCATCATCCAGCAGTATGGACTCACAGGACTCGCCATCGCCACCGTCATGGCGGGTCTCTTCCTCATCCTGCTCGGCGTGTTGCGTCTCGGCACCATCATCCGCTACATCCCCTACCCCATCATCGTAGGTTTCACCAGCGGTATCGCCCTGACCATTTTCTCCACCCAAATCAAAGACTTGCTCGGTCTCCACATCGAAGAAGCCGTGCCTGCCGACTTCATTGAGAAGTGGATCTGCTACATTCAGAATTTCTCCACAATCGACCTTGCCACCGCCATTGTGGGCATCGTCTCCGTGGTCATCATCGCCTGCACCCCCTTCGTCAGCAAGAAAGTGCCCGGTTCACTCGTTGCCATCATCGTCATGACGGTGGCTGGCATCATCATGACCAACTACTTCGGCATCCACGTTGACACCATCGGTGACCGCTTCGACATCAACCCATCCCTGCCCGAAGCGGAGATTCCTTCGCTCAACTGGGACAACCTCAAAGGCCTTCTCCCACCCGCCATCACCATCGCCGTGTTAGGTGCCATCGAGAGCTTGCTTTCTGCCACTGTGGCCGATGGTATCATCGGACACAAGCACGACTCCAACCAGGAACTCATCGGCCAGGGCATTGCCAACGTGCTGAGCCCCATCTTCGGAGGCATCCCCGCCACAGGTGCCATCGCTCGCACCATGACCAACATCAACAACGGCGGCAAGACACCCGTCGCGGGCATCATCCATGCGGTTGTGCTGCTGCTGATTTACTTCTTCCTCATGCCATACGCCAAATACATCCCCATGGCATGCCTGGCAGGTGTGCTCGTCGTGGTCAGTTACAACATGAGCGGTTGGCGCACCATCCGTGAGATGATGCACAACCCCAAGAGCGACACCTTCGTGCTGTGGCTCACATTCATCCTCACCGTGATTTTCGACCTGACCATCGCCATCGAGGTCGGCTTGATGCTTGCCTGCCTGCTCTGCATGCGACGCATGGCCGAGACCACGCAAGTCAGTGTGCTCACCGACGACGACGAGATTGACCCCACAGCAGAGACCGACCTTGCCGCCAACCCGAACATTGAGCACCTGACCATTCCCGAGCATGTGGAGGTGTATGAAATCAATGGTCCCTACTTCTTCGGCATTGCCAACAAGTTTGAGGAAGTCATGGCGACCATGAAAGAACGTCCCACCGTGCGCATCATCCGCATGCGCCGTGTACCCTTCATCGACTCCACAGGCATGCACAACCTCGAGAACCTCATCACGATGTCGAAGAAGGAAGGCATCAGAATCATCCTCTCGGGCGTGAACGACTATGTGCGAGGTGTCCTTGCCAAGAATGGATTCTACGAACTCATTGGCGAGGAAAACATCTGCCCGAACATCAATGTGGCATTGGAAAGGACAAAACACACATGTTGCCCTGCAACAAGAAGGGAGCCGTGTCAACCATGACATAGCCCCCTCTTCATTTTGTCCGTCTCAGACCCTCATCATTCGATAGTCTGACCAGCCACATTGTACTTCACTCCATTCTTGACGATGACAATCCGACCATCCTCGATGTACTTGCCATCAGCCACAGAGGCAGCACCTTTCACATCTTCGATGCCCACAGGAATGACAGCGCCACCGAGATAATAGAGACGGAAGTTGTCCACGACGGTCCAGTCGCCAGCGATGTGCGCCGTCTTTGCCACGCCGACAGTGATGTCCTCAGCATCCTCGGTAATGGAGAAGTCCACCACGTTCCCGTCATAAAGCCCCTCCAGCGTAATCATCTTATACGCATTCGACATCCAGAAAGGATAGTTGACGACAGGGTCTGCATCGGTGTCCAAAGTGATGAAGTCGCCCACCACATGCAGGGTTGTGCCATAGAAGTCCTTATAAGTGTCGTCCTCTTCGCTCCTGCAGGCAAGCGAGTCGCTGGCAATTGACACCAGAGGTTTGCTTTCGTTGAGAGTTGCCGACTTCACATAGAGTTTAGCATTGGCATGCGTATCATACACCGTCTTCTCAGGGTCTTCAGCATCTTTCGTCCAGAAGTTCGACACGACGGCGGCATAGTCATTGCCATCGCGATAGAAGCCCGAAGCCACCAATCGGTACTTACCCTTTGGCATGCCAGTGAGCACCTGTGAAAGGTCAAACGTGTTATTATCGTAAAACTCCATTTCTGCCTGACTCACGGCAGTTGTACCACCATCGAGCGTCCTCTGCCATGCAGTCTCCAAGTCATTGTCGAACGATGCGTTACCAATCAGAGCAGAAATCTCCTGCGGACACTCCTCTGATGCCTCAATGAATGGGATGTTAGCCTTCATCACAGCAATCAGTTCAGCCTGCTTCGCCACAATCTCCTCCTTGGTAGCATCCGACACGGCATTCACATATTCAGCAATCTTGCCAGTCACCATTTCCTGAGGCCATGCTTCGGCAGCCTTGATGGTGGAAGCGTAGCACATATAAGCCACATAGAGTTCCTCCAATGCTGCCAGGTCATTCACCGTTGTGCCTTCAGCCTGCAAAGCCTGGCTGATTGCTGAAAAACCAATATTGTAAACCGAAGACAAATTCACATCGCTGGCAGTGGCAACCGCCAAATCGTTCAGCTGCTGAGCACGCGTGAAGGCTGTCTCCTTGGCATAAGTGTCAGCCGCATTCTGCGCCAGGACCTCCAGTTGGGAGAGTTTGTCATAGTCTGTGCCAGCACTGTTCAAGATACCGTCATACTGTGCTTGCGCCGCACTCTTGTCACCCTCAAAAATCAGTTTGGCAATAGCCTCCTCTGTTGCAGTCTTTTGGGCAGCCAGGTCAGCCGACATGTCGTAAGTTTCGCCATAATATTTCAGTTGGAAGTTCGTCACACAGAACCAACCCTTGTACTGAGTGCCATCGGTCGTCGAAGTGGCACCAACCGTCATGGTTCCATCCTCACCTACATAAACTTTCTGCGTAGTCAACGTTGTCCACTCAGCCACGCCCGACCAAGGCAATGATGTTGGCACGTCCGACACTTTCGTCACACCCCCCGACACAGCATACACATGGTTGTTGGTTGGCTCTGACGTGGACGACATGTCAGCACTTACCTCATAGAATCCCTTAGGCAGGCCTGTGAGCGTCTGCTGCAAGTCGAGCACGCCATTGGCAGCAGTCGAATTGTGGAAGAGGTTTGCCGTCGAACGTCCGTTTGTATAATAGAGTGCAAGGTCGGTCGCACCTTTCAGATTGTCTGAGGCGGTCATTGTCCAGCCCTCCTTTGACAGATAAGCGGCAGCATCCTCTACAAACTTCCATCCCTCCGTCTCATCAGCCACTGGCTCGTAAGGTTCGTCGATGAACCACGGGTCATTAATCAAACGAGTCATGTCCTTCACCTCACCATTCTGACTGAGCACATAATCCACTTTGGCAGTTTCCACATCCTGCATTACCTCAACAAAAGCATCGGCATCCGTAGGATTGGCAATGGCAGTCTTTGCAGTTTCCAATGCGACTCTGAAGGCATCAGCACCGTCAAAGTCTGTGTTGTCGCAATAGGTCGTATAGAAATCCAACCGCCGAACGGCCTCCTGATAAGCACTCACCACAGCAGCCACTTCCTGCTGCTTCTCCTGAATCTTCGTCATGGCAGCCTTGATTGCTTCCACAGACTCATAATCGTTTGGCTCGCCGATGTCCTCCATCAGCCAATCGCCCACCTCATCGGACAGGGCACTGAAGTCTGTCCCCAACTCATCGCAATAGTCACTCAGGTCCACCTTGGCACTATAGAGTTGGTCGCGTGCAATCGCCAGTTTGTCGTTCTCGGTCAATTGACCCAGTTTCATGTTAATAATCAGGTCGATGTCATCCTTCGTCAATGCCTCTGCATAGAAAGCCACATCGTCGTAAGCATAGGCATTGTCGGGATCGGCCCAATTGAACGAGTTGCCGCCAATGCAGAAACGGTCGAGTTTATTCGTCTGCGCCCACATGTTTGTTTCGCCACTGACAACCTCGTCAACATCAATCTTCAACTCACCGTCAATGTAGAGTTTGAAGTTCATCTGCTGCTGGTCCACATTGCTATAGACCGTTGTGAAATAGTGCCAGTTATCGGCAAAGTCAGGTTTCTCGGCACTTTGCACCGACCACTTCATCACATCTTCCTTCACATCGTCGTGGTTATTGTCATACCACGCACCATTGTTGTTGCCATGCACCTGACCACCATAGCGCACCTCATACGAGCACGGCCATGTGGCACCAGCACAACCACCCTCATTGTAGCCATTGAAGAGCGGTCCCCAATAGTTGCCAATAGACTTCTCGTTGGCCACCGTGGCATTCACCCAAAAGCCGATGCTCAAAGTCTTGGTGTCCTTGGCATAAATCGAAACCCATGCATCAGTAGGAACCTCCAGAAAGTTCACACGATTGGTCGCGGCAGAGCCATTAGGCATGTTCTGATAGTAAGTGCCAAAATGAGCATCCTCCGACTCCACCAGCGCACCATCTCCATGCTGGATACCGCCGAAATCAGCCACAGCCTTTGCACCCTCGAAATCGAGCATGTAAACTGGACGGGGAAGTGACTGTGCCTGCACAGCAAGTCCTATTGCAGCCCCACCCATAAAAAGTAAAAATTTCTTCATACGAGTTAGTTGAATCAGTTAATTAAAAGTTAGTTATCTCAATATTGCTGTCAAAACGGGACGGGATTCGTTTCCCGATGTAAAGCGCGACAAAGTTACAAATACTTTCTTTATCAGCCAAATTAAAAAAACGATTTTTCTCCCTCCTGCACGTCATTTCATTCCTTTTTTGTCTTTTTTTACCCTCCCACGCATTTTTTCAAAAAAAAGTTTTGCACTGATGGCAAATGTTTCTTACCTTTGCAACCTGAAACTATAATTCCCCTCTTGCGTGGGGGGAGAGTTCCGAGACTAACTAAAAACGACTTCAACCTATTTATCTGCACATTATTGATATATAAAGGTAGAGATCAGGGAAGGGTCAAATGTTTAACTAATCTTTATTTATTAATTACTAACTCATTATGAAGAAATCAGTACTTCTTTTCGTAAGCTTATTGCTTGCTACGGTGAGTGCGATTGCACAACCCGCGAAGCCGGAGGTGTCTTATGCTGACTGGGCATCTGTGGAAGAAAAAGCTGAAATCTACTTCTACAACGTGGAAGCAGGCATGTTTCTTACCGCAGGTAGTTCATGGGGCACCCGTGCCACTCTTATCGGCATCAAGAACAAGAACACTTACAATGACTTGCTTGCCGATGCAAGTGGATTCAAGGGAAACAAGTGGCTTATTGCCGCTGCCGAGGAATCACGAGGTGGCAAAAATTGCTACATGTTTGAAAACAAGAGCGGAAGCAACTATCTTTCAGCAGATACCAAAGATGGTATCTGGGTAGATGGTGGTACAGACCGTCCTGTTGTCGGTTGGTACATTGCCAAGGACAATGGTGACAAAACTTTCCAGTTGGGCTACATGCTGAAGACTGAAAAGAAAGATGCCGAAGGCAACACTGTGAAAGATGGTGACAACATCGTGTATGAATACTCTTCTATGGGTATCTTTGGTGTTCAGAAGTTCGAAGAGGGCGACCTCAACACTTACATCGACGAAAGCGAAGCCTACAGCACTTGGGCTATCGTGGATGGAACGGAGTACGAACGCGTTCAGCCTCTTTTCCAAGCATACTATGCTGGAATCAGTTTGCAGAATTTTATCAACGAAGCAAAAAAGCAAGGCATCAACGCCGACTTCTCACCGTATGAGGCACTTCTGGCAAAGGACGGAGTGACTTATAAGGAACTTCAAGACGCTATTAACAAGATTAGTCCTGCAGTTGAACTGGGCAAGGCTATCACAAAGGCTAAGGAATTTGATGGAAGCCGTAGTTGGGAAAAGTTTGAGAAAATCTACGCAAACACCGAGTCAACGGTTACAGAACTCAACGATGCAACAGCACTTGTCAACTCTCTCGTGGCGCTGAAAACTGCCATCAATGCAGGTATTGACCTTGATCAGGCACACGACTATTCTGCTTCTACAGCCATTTACAATAGCGATGACTCCAAGAAGGCAGATGTTGACACAGAAACTACACGTGTCAACGCATTCGTGTCATTGAAGAAGAAACTCGATGAGGCAACAGCAGGTTATCCCGCTGTTGACTTTAGCGAGGCAAAGACTGCTTATGACAACACACAGTCTGATGCCAAGACTCTTGCTGAAGCAGAGGCCAAGATTGGCGAACTTCAGGATGCATACGACATAGCACATGCTACAGTGGACAAGCCCGGTGATATCACCAGCCAACTCACAAATGTAGATGGATCATCCGCTACAGATTGGACTCGCACATGGTTGGGCGACGGTAGAGCCGGTGACTTCCACCTTAACACTTGGTCTGTAGAAGGCAACAACAATGCCGACGGTACCAACATGGTGGTGAACTTCCTTGAAGACTGGGTCGCAAAAGGTAGCACACTCTCTGACCAAAAATTCCAGCGCAATCCTGTCAAGGTTGCACCTGGTGCATACAAAATCACCGCTAACATCCGCGTTTATAACGAGAGTGGCGCTGACTATATGAAGGGTGCTTATCTCTTCGGTAACGTCAGCCGCAACAGTCTGTTCGCCAACGAAGACGAAGCACAGACCAATGCTGTTGAAGGTGCAAAATACAACACCTACAACAACATGCTCAATTACTGGAAGGATGGTTTCGAGACATACGCCATCGTGCCTAAAGACGGTACACTGACATTCGGTGTGATGATTGAGAACGCCAACTACAACTGGGTGGCAGCCAAGAACTTCCGTGTTTACTACATGGGCGACTCTTACGAGTCACTTGACTATGTGCGCAAAAACTCAGACATGTTTGCACAACCATTCCCAGAAGAGACATTTGCTATGCAGCAGTTGCTGGATGACTACAACAATGCCATTCCTAACTACGGCAAAGCACAGAATGCCGAAGAACTCCTTGACGCTGTACAGAAACTCGTTTCTCTGAGTGAAAGCGTGCAGAATAATGCTAATGCTTACAAGGCATACAAGGACAGAGTGGACGGACTGAAGGCAGGTATCGAAAACGGTGAAATTGACCTTGATGGTCCTGATGCAGACATTCTGTTTGACTACCTTGATGATCTTGGCGAAGAACTTGGTCCAGACAGCGAAACTGCTGTTGAGTATGGTTTCAAGAACGGCTATTCTGCCTACATCATCGCCAACCGCTTGTTGAAGACAGAGGAAATCACCGAAGAACTTGAGTTCCTCAACAAACTTTACGATGCAGCCGTTCGTACTTCCCTCAAGGATGGTACAGACTTGACCAACCTCATTGTCAACCCAGGTTTCGAAGAGGACCTTGTTGACGGTAAGGGTAAGGGTTGGAGCCTTGACACCTCTAAGGGTGGTACAGGTTCTCTCACCAACTGGCATGGCGGTGACAGCAACAACTTCTGCGCTGAGGCTTACGAGCAGAACTTCGACGTTTATCAAGAAATCGAAGGTGTGAAGGACGGTATCTATGAGGTATCTGTACAGGCATTCTACCGTGGTGGATGGCCTGAGGCTGCATGGAACAACTACAAGAAAGACCCAGAGATGAAGGGCGACGCTAAGGTTTACTCAGAAGTTTATCTAAATGAGTTCTCCACCCCAATCCGCAACGTGATGGAAATCACACTTGACGATGTGAGCCAATTCACTTCGAAAGATAACTACTCTTCATTTGCTGTAACGGGCGAAGGCGGTGAAACAACCAATGTGTTCGTTCCTAATGGCATGGCTTCCGCTTCGACCTCTTTCAGTCTTGAAGACCCAGAGAAGAACTACACCATGTCTGCTTACGGTCTGGTAACTGACGGTAAGATTCGTCTTGGCATCCGTCGTCTGACCACTCCTCCAAGCAACGCTGGAACTTGGACGCTTTGGGACAACTTCAAGTTGACTTATCGTGCTAAGAATCCAGAACTCGCTGCTCAGGTGCTTGATGCCAAAGCAAAAGAACTGAACGAGCTCCTTACAACAAGCGAGGAGAACATGACAGACCCTGTTATCCAGAATAGTGTATATGCTTACACTGAGTCTCAGAAGACCGATCTCAGTGATGCTGCCAAGTACGAGGTGCTGATTGAGACTAACGATGCCATCGTGGCTGCCAAGGAGAACATCCTGCAGGTTGGTGCATACAAGACTGCCAACGAAGCCTATCAGGCTGCTTGTGACGAATTGGAAAAAGTAGATGGAAGCCAAGAGGCTGAAATCTGGAATCAGATTGACGAGATGGATAACGAACTCGAGGGCGATGCCTTCAGATCTCTCTCTACAGAGGATTTGGTAACGCTGATTGCAAAGGTGGAAGATTTCACCAAGGAAGTTCAGGCTGCCATTGACGACATCAAGTTGGCTCAGAAGGTTGCCGAGATGGCAGACGCCACCGACGACAAGCCATACGATGCAACTTCTTGGATTATCAACCCAGACATGGAAGACGCAAGCCAAGACTCCAATGCTGACGCAAGCAAGAAGATGGCAGGTTGGGACTTCTGGAAGGCTAAGGGTAATGGTCCTGTGAAGGGTAGCGATGGTATCAATGGCCGCTCACTCGAGGCATGGTCTGGTACAATTGGTGCAGAACTCGAATTCACTGCTTATCAGACATTGACTGGTCTTCCAGCAGGTAAGTACAAACTTTCCGCAAAGGCTGCTAACGCTTCAAACGGTGTAACCGCTGATGAAACACTTTGGGCAGATCCAGAAAAGGCTGCTACAGGCCGTGCATACCTCTGTGCAATCCTCTCTGACGGTGAAAACGAGAAGGCTGTTTCTACTCCTGTAGAGCCTAACGTAGGTAGTGCCACTACTGCTAACACCTACACTGTAACCTTCACCGTAGAAGAAGGCAACGACGTGAAGATTGGCTTCCAGTCTATCGGTACAATGCCATTCCGCTGGTTCATGTGTGATGACTTCACACTCACCTACTACGGTACTGAAAGCGCGAAGGTTGACTCTACTGACGAGGGTGATGTCGTTGCTATCGAAGGTGTTGAAGAAGCTGCTCCAGCAACCAAGGCTATCGCAGGCATCTACAATGCTTCTGGTGCTAAGATTGCAACGCTCCAGCAGGGTATCAACATCGTGAAGTACACCGATGGTTCTGTGAAGAAGATTTTCGTAAAGTAATGCAGATAGAATAAACAAATCATCTATTCATACCAAGAGGGGCTGTGCCAATTCTGGCACAGCCCCTCTTCTTTTTTTATTAGGTTACACCTCGGAAATACTCAAATTATTTTGTCATTTTTCTCATTTTCCCTACCTTTGCAACATGAAGAATGTGTATAGAGACATCAAGCGTGTGCTGATGGAAAACCACATGGAGGAAGGAGAGGCAAAGGCTGTCGCCCTCTTGATGATGGAGAAGGTGTGTGGAATGACGACCACGGAGGTGCTCATCAATGAGCCGAAGGGGGAATTGCACCGTGAGGAACTTTTGGCAATGGTACAAAGGATAGCGGAAGGAGAACCTGTACAATATGTGCTGGGAGAAGCGGACTTCTGTGGTGTGTCTATCAAGGTGAGACCTGGAGTCCTTATCCCTCGGAAGGAAACGGAGGAACTGGTCAACTGGATTGTCGAATGCCTTCACGCTAACTGCCAACGGTCAACTTTCAACGGTCAACTTTTAGACATCGGGACGGGGAGCGGATGTATTGCTGTGGCTTTGGCAAAGAGGATGGAGGGTGCAGAGGTGGAGGCTTGGGATGTGAGTGAGGTGGCTTTGCAGGTGGCGAGGGAGAATGCGGAAAGGAATGGTGTGGAGGTGAAGGTGAGGAGGGTGGATGTGCTCTCAACTGTCAACTCTCAACTCTCAACTGTCAACTCTTATGAGGTGGTGGTGAGTAATCCCCCGTATGTCTGTGAGGAGGAAAGGAAAGGGATGGAGAGGAATGTGCTGGAACATGAGCCTGAACTGGCTTTGTTTGTTCCCAATGAGAATCCGTTGCTTTTTTACAGGAAGATTGCCTTGTTGGGGTGTTCGCTATTAGCGGAGGGGGGGTGTCTTTTCTTCGAGATCAACCGTCGGTTTGGCGCTGAGGTGGTGGGGCTGTTGGAGGGAATGGGCTACCGAGATGTGGAACTGCGGAAAGACCAGTTCGGCAATGACCGCATGGTGAAAGCAATAAAACCGCTATAAAATCGTTATAAAAGGTATGAGAAGACTTTTTTTCACCCTATTGATATGCCTGTTGGGCATCATCCATTCGTATGCCAACGAGTGGAGAATTTATGCTTCATACCACAATGCCACCAAGGCTGTGAAGTGCGACTCCCGCGTCTTCGTGCTTGCCAATGGTGATTTGTTCAGTTTCGACACCGAAGACAACAGCGTGGAACGCTATGACAAGACGAATGCCCTGAGTGACTTCGGCATCAAGGACATTGCCTATTCGGCTGCCACGAAGCAATTGGTTGCCTTGTATGAAAACGGGAACATTGACCTTGTGGGGATGGACATGACCCGGTGGAACATGCCTGACTTGAAGACGAAGGCGATGGATGACAAGACCATCAACGAACTGAAGGTGGTGGGCAAGGAGGCGCTCATCAGCCTCAACTCGGGGTTGGCTCTGCTGAACCTGACTGATGGCTACTTCGTGAACTTCTACTCCTTGGGCAGTCAGGTGACCAACGCCACCCTTGTGGGCAACAGGATTTATGCCAAAACCAAGGATGGGGTGATGGAGGGTGACAGGAGCTTGAACTTGCTGGACATGAACAACTGGAAGAAGGTGGACGGCAGCACCGTCACTTTCGGGCAGACAGAGGAGGAGGCGAAAGAGTCGGCAGCATGGCTGGAGAGGGTGAAGAACATCGCCATCGACTCTCCTGTCAGGAATTTGTCTTACAAACTGAACATGGTGGGTGAGCGTCTGCTGGTGGCAGGGGGAAACTTCTACTACCCTGAAGTGAATGATGTGGGCACTGCCATGAAATACGAGAGGGGCAAATGGAGCGCTTTCGACGAGGAGGCTGCCATTGCCTTGGTGGGTGAAGCGACCTATCGCAATGTGACAGATGTGGTGCAAGACCCCAACGACCCGGAGCACCATTGGTTGGGAACGAAGCGTTCGGGCATCTACGAGTTCAGGAACTACAAATTGGCGAATCATTACAGCATGGACAACTCGCCTTTGACCAGCATCCTGCCCAACGATGCTCATGCTGAGAATTTTGTGCGCGTCACGGCTCTCAACTATGACAAAGAGGGCAACTTGTGGATGTGCAACAATGAGTGCGACACCATCGTGCGCATCCTGAAGAGGAATGGGGGATGGGTCTCTTACTATTATCCTGAGGCTGCGGCAAAGCCCACTTGGGACCACACTTACTTTGACCGGCGCGGATGGGCATGGATCAACTCGCGACGCACGTCGAACAACGGTGAGTCCGGACTGCTCGTCGTCAACACCAACGGCACCATCGACAAGCAGTCTGACGACCAATACCGATACATCTCCACCTTCCAGAATCAGAATGGAGAGAGTTACACGCCCGACCTCTATTACTATGCGACCGAAGACCTGAACGGGGCGATGTGGATGGGCTGCACCCAAGGGCTCTTCATGACCAAGACTCCAGAGGAGGTGTTCAAGAGCAACTTCACCTTCACGCAACCCGTCGTGCCCCGAAACGATGGTTCGGGGCTGGGCGACTACCTGCTCAGTGGCATTCCTGTGAAGTGCATCGCTATTGACGGAGGTAACCGCAAGTGGATTGGCACACTCAAAAACGGGGTCTATCTGCTGAGTGCCGACGGCATGGAAACCATCGAACACTTCACGGCTGAGAACAGTCCGCTCATCAGCAACGAAATCAACGACATCGCCATCAGCGGTGAGTCGGGAGAAGTCTTCATCGCCACCAGCAAGGGGCTTTGCTCTTATCACGGTGATGCCACCGATCCTGCCACCTCCATGAACTCCAGCAATCTGAAGGTGTTTCCCAATCCTGTCCGTCCCGACTATCTGGGGAAGGTGCATGTCACAGGACTGATGTACAATTCTGACGTGAAGATTGTGAACGCTGCAGGAAAACTGGTGGCAGAAGGTACCAGTGTGGGGGGTGAATTCTCGTGGGACTGCTGCATGCAGAGCGGAAGACGTGTCGGCTCTGGCATCTACTATGCCCTTTGCACAGACAAAGAGGGCAAGAAGGGAGCAGTCGCCAAAATCCTCATCATTCATTAGAAGCCCTAACGTCATTTACAATTTGACCATTTACAATGTACAATTTGCCATACGGGGTGTGCCTAACTCCTAACTCGTAACTCCTAACTCCTAACTCCTAACTTTGACATTAATTTAAGTTTCGGATGTTCCAAACGCTTCATTTTCAACAACGAATAAAACGAATCATTCTAATTTACCATGCGGCGAGAAGATGTATTTCCCTAATGCCGCAAGCGGCTACGAATGGAATCGAATGGCTACACTCAGCATTCGTTTTTATTCGTCGCACCTTTAGGTGCATTGTGCATTGTATAAATTCGTCATATTCGAAATATTTTAAGTTTCGGATGTTCCAAACGCTTCATTTTCAACAACGAATAAAACGAATCA
>SAMEA3663015__coassemble_465_pt1 | contig 15917 bp, 15 predicted proteins | sample SAMEA3663015__metabat2_low_PE_019 | metagenome-assembled genome bin SAMEA3663015 (sample SAMEA3663015) | pig gut metagenome | biome: pig gut; feature: pig-associated habitat; material: faeces | place: France | collected 2012
CGCCGCATCATATAAACGATTTGTGTTCACCCACTTAACAAATAATAATTAAACGTGAGTTCGATATAACTTTGGGTTTGCCTCTCCGAGGCAGAAATCATACAAAATCTATTCAAAATCTTTCAAAATTCTATTTTTATTTGTAAGATTTGTAAAGATTTGAAAGATTTCTCGCAAAGCGATCCCTTACACCGAACTGACGTTAATTAACAATGAACAATCATGAGGCCCCACCTTCGACACCTTCAGATGAGTCTCTTCCACACCTTCCGGGGAGTCTCTTCCACAGAGTCACGAGGGGCAGTGGAAGAGAGTCACGTGACTCTGTGGCGTAGAGTCACAAGAGACAACGACGAAGCCCCTTTGGAAACTCTTCAAGATGTGACAGTCCACCCTGCCGTACCCCTCGGCTACACCACAGCGTACCCCTCGGGTACGGCATGGCGTAGTCGAGGGGTACGATTTCAGGTAATAATAGTAAAAGTGTTTGGCTAATAAAGATTTTTCAAATGATTAGATTAGGGATTGTCGTTTAATTCTTTCAGTCGTGGACGCATAGAGGTCATCTTGGTATTTGATGCTCCGTTCGACCAGTTTTAATTGCTTTTTGCTGGTGTAACGACACTCCCTAATTATTATTGGAACCAATTATTGGAAATTATTGTCCGAGAAACATGCGGCCTCGCCGCATCATATAAACGATTTTTGTTCACCCACTTAACAAATAATAAAAAATGTGCCTTGAGAGGTGAAAATCTCCCAAGGCACATGAATTTGATGAAAGGACGGCATGTTATGTCGGTCTATCCGTTCATGTATGTTTATACCTTTATTTATTATAGTGAATCATTAAACTCATCTAATGTCAACACGTTGAGTTGCGGAAAACGAATCTGCTTAAGGTGATTGAAATGGCTGTCTTCGGTAACGATATAGTCGGCACCTGCGGTGATAGCACAATCTACAAACTTGTCATCATCTTTATCAATATGTGACAACAGATGAAAATGGAAGTAGGATTCACGGTAGCAGATTTGGGGATGGCGAGCAATTGCTTCCACCACATTGTGCGCTACTTCGGGCGAAGTATGTTCTGCTAAGATTTCCTCGTACTCGGTCAATATTTCATTGCTGACACACAAACAATACTCACCCTCCAAATCAGAGCGTTTTGTAAGGTGTGCGCAAATGCTGCCCACGCAACTCATCCAACTTTTTTTGATCAAAAGTTCCCTCGTCCCACATCTTGTCGATGGCTTGTTGTGCTCGTTCTGCAAAAAAGAGCGAGAGGGTCAGCCGCAGTGCGTCCAAATCTTCCTGAGAAGCAACATTTGCCGCTGCGTTCATCAGTTCCAGTTGAGCCATTTCGGAATAACTCATAATTGTGTCGTTTTTTAGAGTTTACGTTGCAAATATACAAAGATTTTTCGTAATCGTAGCAGATTTGTCAGAAAACTTTTGATTGTAGTGATTAAAGATGTGATTTTCTTCTTGAAGCACATAAATTTTATTCTATTCACCACATTTCGACGCCACTTTCAGCCTCACCCACAACCATCGGGGCACGAGTCGCCAGAAGAAGACGAGGAGGCGGTAGTGCCAGTCGATGGTGATGATGGAGCGGTCAGCCTGAATGCCTTTGGCGATGGAGAGGGCAACGCGGTGCGGGTCGAGTTGGAGAGGGTAGTGATGTCCGTCGGAAAGGAGGGGAGTGCGGACAAAACCAGGACGGATGTCGTGAAGGTGGATGTGATGGATGCCTCGGATGTGGCAGAGTTGGGTGAGACACTCCATGTAGTGGTTGATGTAGCGTTTGGTGGAGGAATAGGCAGGGGCTGCACCGAGTCCTCGTGTGCCAGCAATGCTGCTGATGACGGCGAGGTGGGCTTCCTGTTCGGGATGCTCCATGAAGTAGTGGAAGGCGGTATCGACCATTTGGGTGAAACCTGTCACGTTGGTGGCTACGGTCGTCATCTCCTTTTCCATGTCGAGGGCAGGGTTTTGGTAACCGACTCCGGCACTATGAAAGTAGAGATCCATGCCGCCCGTCTTGCCGATGAGGGTGAGCAGACGTTTCGGAGCATCTTCCTTTGTGATGTCGATGCACTCGGTGGCGACCACATCGAGGTTTTTGCTCTGAATCTGTTGCAGCCGCTCTTGTCGCCGACCGGCAATGCCCACCTGCCAACCTTGAGCGGTGAGCACCTTGACCATTTCGAGTCCGATGCCCGATGTGGCTCCGATGATGATGGCTTTTTTCTGTGTACTCTTCATTGCCTGCATTGTTTTGTAGTTGCAAAGATATGACTTTTCCATGAATCTGTGCCTTTTGGAGTGCCGTTTTTTGGAGGAAGGCATGAAAAAAGGGAGGAAACTCCCATGTGGAATATTTCCCCCCTCCCGTATTGGAAGAATCGTTTTTTGTCAATTGATGAACAGCAACTCGCGGTATTTCGGCAGAGGCCAAAGGTCGTTGTCAACCACCTCCTCCAGTTTGTCGATGGGGCGACGGATGGCGAAGAGGGATTCGGCAATGTCGTAGTAGGCAAGCGCCTTCTCCTTCTCGTCCTCAATCTTGTTGGCAGCCTTGCGGGCATCGACCATTGCAGCACACTTGGTGCGCACTTCCTCAATGAGTTTGGTCACACGCTGGAGCAGGGTCAGCTCGGTCTCTGCCATGCTCTCAAAGTCATCGGGATAGAGGGCTTTGAGTTGGGTGACGATGTTGAGCAGCCGGGTCTTGTAGGCGAGGGCGGCAGGGATGATGTGGTTGAGTGCCATGCGTCCCATCACGCGTGCCTCAATCTGCACCTTCTTCGTGTAGGTCTCCCACTTCACTTCGTTGCGGGCTACCAGTTCGGCTTCGGTATAGACACCTGTGCTGGTGAACATCTCAACAGAGGCAGCCTTCGTGAACTCGTCGAACATACGTGGCACACAAGTCTCCGTGTCCAGGCCACGACGTTTTGCCTCTTCTTTCCACTCATCGGTATAGCCGTTGCCATCGAAGCAAACGGTGTCGATGATGCTGGCGATGAGCGGTTTGAGCACATCCATGAAGGCGATGTTCATGGCTTTCCCTGCTGCCAGTTCCTTATCCACCGCAGCCTTGAAGGCGGTGAGTTGTTCTGCCACGGCAGCATTGAGCGTGGTCATGGCTCCTGCACAGTTGGCACTCGAACCCACAGCACGGAACTCGAAGCGGTTGCCCGTGAAGGCGAATGGGCTGGTGCGGTTGCGGTCGGTGTTGTCGATAAAGATTTCAGGAATCTCGACGAGTCCCACCGATGCACCCTTCTTGCCGGCAATCTCAATCGGCGTGTCGGAGGGTACTTCAAGCAACTTGCGCAGCACCTTCGTCATCGTGTCGCCAAGGAAAGAAGAAATGATGGCTGGTGGTGCCTCATTCGCACCCAGTCGGTGAGCGTTTGTCGCTGTAGCGATGGAGGCTTTCAGCAAGGCATTGTGTTTCTGTACAGCCACCAGCACGTTCACAAAGAAGGTGACAAATTGAAGGTTGCCCTTTGCGTCCTTTCCTGGTGCAAGAAGCAGGGTGCCCGTGTCGGTGCCGAGCGACCAGTTGTTGTGCTTGCCCGAACCGTTGATGCCTGCGAAAGGCTTTTCGTGCAGCAGGAGCACAAAGCCATGCTTTCTGGCAATTTGCTGCATCAGGTTCATCATCATCTGGTTCTGGTCGTTCGAAAGGTTGGTCTCACCATAAATGGGAGCCAACTCGAACTGGTTGGGAGCCACCTCGTTATGGCGAGTCTTGAGAGGAATGCCATGACGGTAGCCCGCTATCTCCACATCCTTCATGAACTCCATCACTCTTGAGGGAATGGCACCGAAATAGTGGTCGTCCAACTGCTGGTTCTTCGACGATTCATGTCCCATCAGTGTCCTGCCCGTCAACATCAGGTCGGGACGAGCGGCATAGAGGTCTTCATCCACCAGGAAGTATTCCTGTTCCCATCCTAAATAAGAATAAACTTTCTTCACCTTCGGGTCGAACATCTGGCAGATAGGCACGGCAGCATCGCTCACCGCCTTCAAGGACTTCTTCAGCGGAGTCTTGTAGTCAAGTGCTTCACCTGTATAGGAAACGAACACCGTAGGAATACAGAGTGTGTCGTCCTGAATGAAGACGGGTGATGTAGGGTCCCATGCCGTGTAGCCACGAGCCTCAAATGTAGCGCGGATGCCACCGCTTGGGAACGAACTGGCATCTGGCTCCTGCTGAATGAGCGACTTGCCGCCAAACTCTTCCAGCATGCCGCCCTTGCCGTCATATTCCATCAGTGAGTCGTGCTTCTCGGCAGTACCTTCGGTCAACGGCTGGAACCAGTGTGTGATGTGTGTCACGCCATGCTCCATTGCCCACGTCTTCATGCCGTCAGCCACCTCGTCGGCAATGCTGCGGTCGAGCGGATGCCCGTTGTCAATACAGTCAATCAGTGCCTCATACGTGTCCGTGCTCAGATACTTGTGCATCTTCTCGCGGTCGAAAACTAATTCTCCGAAATACTTTGAAGTCCTCTCGGCAGGACTTTCGGCAGGCACCGCCTTCTTCTTGAAAGCATCCTGCACCACGTCAAATCTCAGTTTGCTCATAGTTGTGTTTGTGTTTTGGAGACCCACCCCTCACCCTCCCTACAGGGAGGGAGTAGAATCTCTGTCAATGAAAGTACAAACGAGCAAGGTGACCACCCCCTCCCTGTAGGGAGGGTGAGGGGAGGGTCTGCTCATTGAATTAATATGCTTGTTCATGCACTCCCTTCACGGCTCGTCCGCTGGGGTCGTTCATGTTCTTGAATGCAGCATCCCATTCCAGGGCGATGGCAGTGGAACAAGCCACCGATGCCTCTTGGTTCACACTTCGTGCTGCCGATGGGCTGGGGAAGTGTTCCTCGAAGATGCTGCGATAATAGTATTCCTCCTTGCAGAGTGGGGGATTGATGGGGAACCGTTCGGCAGCATGAGCCATCTGCTCGTCGCTGACCGCCTCTGCCGTCACTTTCTTCAGCGTGTCAATCCATGAGTAGCCTACACCGTCGCTAAACTGCTCCTTCTGTCGCCATGCCACACTTTCGGGCAACAAGTCGGCAAAACCCTCGCGAACCACAGCCTTCTCAATCGTTTTTCCGGGACACATCTTTAGAACAGGGTCTATACGCATTGCCACATCGAGAAACTCCTTGTCGAGGAACGGCACACGGCCTTCAATGCCCCATGCCATCAGCGACTTGTTCGCTCTCAAGCAGTCATAGAAATGCAGTTTCTTCAACTTCCGCACCGTCTCCTCATGGAAAGCCTTTGCATCAGGTGCTTTGTGGAAATAGAGGTAGCCACCGAAAATCTCGTCAGCCCCTTCACCGCTGAGCACCATCTTGATGCCCATGCTGCGGATGACTCGTGCCAGCAGATACATCGGAGTGGATGCACGCACCGTCGTCACATCATAAGTCTCCGTGTAGTATATCACATCGCGGATGGCATCCAAACCCTCCTGCACCGTATAGTTCACCTCGTGGTGCACTGTGCCGATATGCTTTGCCACCTCTTGTGCCTTCGCCAAGTCGGGCGCGCCCTTCAGTCCTACGGCGAACGAGTGCAACTGGGGCCACCACGCATCGTGCTTGTCATTGGTCTCAATGCGTTTTGCAGCATACAATTTAGCGATGGCTGAAACCACCGAACTGTCCAATCCGCCAGAGAGCAGCACCCCGTATGGCACATCGCTCATCAACTGGCGTTTCACAGCCGCCATCAGCCCCTCCTTCACCATCTGCACCGCCTCCTTTCTGTCGCTTGTAGCCCACTGCATGCCATCATACTGCATCCAGTCACGCTCGTACCAACGCACAGGCTTTCCATTGTGCTGGCTTGTGCAATAGTGCCCCGGAGGGAAGGGCATGTATTCTTCACACTGTCCCTCCAATGCCTTCAGTTCACTTGCCGCATACACCGTACCGTCCTTGTCGTGTCCTATATATAAAGGTATCACCCCGATAGGGTCACGGGCTATCAGATAGTCGTCGGTTGTGGAGTCGTACAAGACAAACGAAAAGATGCCGTTCAACTTGTCGATGAAGTCGGTGCCATACCGTTCATACAGAGCCAAGATGACCTCGCAGTCCGACCCTGTCTGAAACTCATACTGCCCTGCAAACAGCCTTCGAATCTCCTGATGATTGTATATCTCGCCATTCACCGCCAGCACCTTCTTTCCGTCAGACGAATACAACGGTTGTCCACCCGAAAGCGGGTCAACGATTGCCAGCCGTTCGTGTGCCAGCACCGCCTTTTCACTGCTATACACCCCGCTCCAGTCGGGACCACGATGCCGAATCTTCCTCGACATCTTCAGGGCTTTCTCTCTCGCCTGTCGGGCGTCACCCTTCACTTTGAGTATTGCAACAAATCCACACATGTCTTTTTGCTTTTATGTTTGTGTATTCTGTAAACAATTTGTAATTGTTTTATTTGTTTTCGGTTGCAAAATTACATTGTTTATATTTATTGTGCAAACATTTTGCAATGAATTTTACATTTTCTTGTGTTATTTTGTCTAATTTTCCCTCTTTTTGCTTTCTTCCCAACAAAAAAGACCGCCTCTCAGCAGCCTTTTTACGCTTTTTACACTTTACACGTTTGACAATAATAACATCTCACCCATTCTTTTTACAGTTTCTGTACCACAAAAAATCGTACCCCTCGACTACACCATGCCGTACCCCTCGGGGACGACGCAGTGTACCCGAGGGGTACGACTGATTTTGTGTCTTGCATTCTTCCCTTTCACATCATCCTCTCCGCAAAGTATCGGTGCAGACGGTTGTCGGCGGTCAGTTCGGGGTGGAAAGCGGTGGCGAGTTGATGCCCTTGCCGAACAGCCACGATGTGTCCGTCTGCTTCGGAGAGGATTTCGACCTCGGGGGAAAGCGTGCGATGGATGTAAGGAGCACGGATGAAGGTCATGGGGAAGTCGTTTGCGATGTCGGCAACCTCGCCGATGGCATTGAAACTGCCCAATTGTCGCCCGTAGGCATTGCGGCAAACGTCTATGTCCATCGTGCAGAGTCCTTGCCGTGGATGCCCATCCTCCTGTTTGGCAAGAAGGATAAGCCCCGCACAAGTGCCAAAGACGGGCAGACCTTCAAGAATGGCTTGGCGGATAGGGTGGAGGAGAGCCAAGTCGTTGAGCAGACGGAACTGAGTGGTGGATTCACCACCCGGAATGACGAGCCCGTCTTTCGGTTGTTCCCAATCTGACAACTGGCGCACCTCGAATGTCTCCACGCCCAGTCCTTGCAGCATCTGCTCATGCTCGATGAACGCCCCCTGAAGGGCAAGTACAGCGATTCTATTTCTTCTCATGTCTCTAAACTCTAAACTTTAATCCCTCACCCCTCAACTCTAAACTCTAATCCCTCAACTCTAAACTCTAATCCCTCAACTCTAAACTCTCAACTCCTATTTCCCTCTTTCAGCCATCAGCAGTTCTATCTCTTGCTCGTTGATGCCCACCATCGCCTCGCCGAGATCTTCGGAGAGTTCGGCCAGCAACTTGGCATCCTGATAGTTCGTTACTGCCTGCACGATGGCAGCAGCCCGTTTCTGTGGATTGCCGCTCTTGAAGATGCCGCTGCCCACAAATACACCTTCGGCGCCGAGTTGCATCATCAGGGCAGCATCGGCAGGAGTCGCCACACCACCTGCTGCAAAATTCACCACAGGCAGTTTGCCGTTTTTGTGTACATACTTCACCAACTCGTAAGGGGCCTGCAACTGTTTGGCAGCCTCAAAGAGTTCGTCTTCGCTCATGCTGACCAACCGCCGAATCTCGCTCTGCATCAGCCGCATGTGGCTCACTGCCTGCACCACATCGCCAGTGCCAGGCTCACCCTTCGTGCGAATCATGGTGGCTCCTTCGGCTATGCGCCGCAATGCCTCGCCCAGATTTTTTGCTCCGCAAACAAAGGGCACGTCGAACTTGGTCTTGTCGATGTGGTAGATGTTGTCGGCAGGGCTCAGCACTTCGCTCTCGTCGATGTAGTCAATCTCGATGGCTTGCAGTATCTGTGCCTCAGCAATATGTCCGATACGGCACTTCGCCATCACGGGGATGCTCACCGCCTCCTGTATGCCACGAATCATCTTGGGGTCACTCATCCTGCTGACTCCACCTGCAGCACGGATATCAGCCGGAATCCGTTCCAGTGCCATCACGGCACATGCTCCTGCTTCTTCAGCGATACGTGCCTGTTCGGGAGTGGTCACGTCCATAATCACGCCGCCCTTCAGCATCTGTGCCAACTGGCGGTTCAGTTCTTGTCTGTTCTCTTTCATGTTTTTTATGTTCAATTTTTGTTTCCTTGTTTATATTGACTAGGGGAAAGTCCCTTCTGCTTCTTAAAATAACGGGAGAGATGTGCCTGTGAAGAAAAACCAAGTTGCATGGCAATTTCCTTTAATGACTTGTTTGTTTTAGTCAGCAACAAAGTGATCTCGGTGGTGACACGTTCGTCTATAATGGATTTGGGCGAACGCTCTGCAATGCGACGGGTCACCTGCCCAAGATAGCGCGGGCTCACATTCAGTTGTTCCGCATAGAAAGTCACATCAGCATAGCGGTTGTAATAGCGTTCCACCGCATCACGGAACTGATTGTAAAGTTCCTCGCTCCGGCTATTGCCTTCAGCATAGTCGGCAGGCAACTGCTTGAGGTACATCCGTGCATGGAGCATCGCTTCGTCCACACTCTCCCCATGACTCAGATAGAAAGCGACCGCTGATGCCAATTGGTTAGCATGGCCATGTTTGCGAGGACCTATGGGCAAGTCTGAAGGTTCCAGCACCACTGTGCATATCGGTATCAACAACCGCTGAATGGCATCGTACACCTTGTCAGATACCAGTTGTTCTCCCTTTGTTGACTTCAGCACGGGAGCATAGACAATGTGTTGAGGTTTATATCGATGCAGCACATCCACCAATGTTTCCACTACATCAATTCTGCGTAGCAAACCAATTTTCACCACTTGTGGCTGCAAGTCGTTCACGATAGCCTCCACCTGCTCACGCACCACCGATGCAGGCAAGTCATGAAACTCCTGAATACCCAACGTGTTCTGCACCGTGATGGATGTGACAGCCGATGCCGCCACACCTCCCAACTCGCTGATGAAGCGGATGTCCGCCTGCACACCAGACCCACCCGTTCCGTCACTACCCGTAATTGTCAGTATTGTCGTGCTCATGTTTTGTGAAGTTTTCGACTGCAAAGTAACAGAAAAAAAGGAACGTGACCAAATCCTATTCCATTTATGATAAACGAAAATTCAGTTTGGCAAAAAGGGGTAAGAAAGAAAAAAGGCTGCACCTACTGGTACAGCCCCTCCGTCTGGCTTGGATTTATGGACGCAATGTGAATCCAAACACCAGATAGGCTTTCTGACTGCATGGGTTGGCGGTCAGACGGGCGAAGATGGGAAGAGAGAATGAGTCGGTCACGCGGATGTCCTTCGTGGCGGTCAGGGCGAGGTTGGTCACGGCGAAACCTGAGGTGCCGTAGAAGTCGGTGGCGTAGGGCACTGCGCCTGCTGTGGCTGTCCAATCGACGGAGGCAAGTTTGAAAGGAACCGATGCCTCGAAGTAGGAACTGTAGGCACGTTTGCCTTTTTTGTTCAATCCGTCGTTGCCGGCAAAGTTGGTATACCATTGCAGACTTGCTATGCCGAAGTCGTAACCCACATTTGCCTCAAAGACGTGGTTCGTTCGGTGCGCTTCGTACATGAAGTAACGCCCTTCTGGGTCATTTCCCGTGTTGAACCAGTAGTCGGTCACACCGATGTTGAAACCTCCGATGGAGTAGGCGAGTGTGAGGTCAAATTCCTTCGTGTCGTCGGGGTCAGTCAGTCCTACACTGCCCCATGCTGAGAGCGACAGCCCCTTGTGGTCGATGCCTAATGTGGGTTGCAGCGACACGTTGCCTAACTCTTGGCCACGCCAGATGTATTGATTCACCACATCGGCTGCAATCGTAGTTTCCACTTTCGTTTCTTGTGCCTCTGCGGCTGCCGCTCCGAAGAGCGACAAAGCCATGAGGGAAAACAATCTAAATACTCTTTTCATACCTTTTCACGTTTTTACATTTTACATTTTTCTTTTTCAACAACGAATTGCACGAATTGCGCGAATTTTGTATTGCAAATGCCGCAAACGGCAACGAATGAAAACGAATGACATTCGCCATATTTGACGCTGCTTGCAGCATTGCCAAATAGTAATTCGTTTAATTCGTGCTATTCGTTGTGAAAATAATAACTTAATACTTTTATTCATCAGTTGTAGCAACTTTCTCCATGTTCATAGATGTCGAGACCTTCCTCCTCAATGCGGGCATCCACTCTGAGGCCGTGCAGTTTCTTGATGCCATAGAAGAGGATGAATCCACAGGCGGCTGCCCAAAGGTCGATGACGAGGATGCCGAAGCACTCGGCTCCGAAGAAGCCCCATCCGTGACCGTAGAAGGCACCATTGCTCGTGGAGAGCAGACCTGTCAGGAGTGTGCCGAGAATGCCGCACACACCATGCACCGAGGAGGCACCCACGGGGTCGTCGATGTGCAGTTTGTGGTCGATGAACTCGATGGCGAAAACCAGCACCGTTCCGCAGATGAGTCCGATGATGACGGCTCCGACGGGCGACACGAGGTCGCAACCTGCCGTGATGCCTACGAGTCCTGCCAGGATGCCGTTGAGCGTCAATGAGAGAGAGGGCTTGCCGTACTTCATCCAGGTGACGAACATGGTTGCCACACCGCCAGCCACTGCTGCCAAGTTGGTGGTCAGGAACACATGCGAGATGGCCACTCGGTTCACCTCACCACTTGCTGCCAACTGACTGCCGGGGTTGAATCCGAACCATCCCATCCAGAGGATGAACACGCCGAGGGCTGCCAAGGCGAGGTTGTGGCCCGGGATGGCACGGCTCTTGCCGTCCTTGCTGTACTTGCCCAGACGGGGACCGAGGGCGATGGCGCCGATGAAAGCCAGCACGCCACCCACACTATGCACGATGGCAGAACCGGCAAAGTCGTGGAACACATCGCCGAAGGTCGTCATCATGAACGAGTCGGCAGCATCGTTGCAAAGCCAACCGCCGCCCCAAGTCCAATGGCCTTCCACGGGATAGATGATGAGAGAGATGAAAGCGCTATACACCAAATACATGGAGAACTTCGTGCGTTCAGCCATTGCGCCGCTCACGATGGTGGCGGAGGTGGCACAGAAGACGGTCTCGAAAATCAAGAAACCTTCAGACGGCAGGTCGCCCTTGTAGAAGGAGAGGTCGCCCCAGTTGGGCAAGCCGATGAATCCGCCCAAGATGTCGCTGCCGAACATCAAGCCGAAGCCGATGAAGAAGAACAGCAGGGAGCCGAACATGAAATCGACAAAGTTCTTCATCAAGATGTTTGCCGCGTTCTTACTGCGTGTGAAACCTGCCTCACACAAGGCAAAACCTGGTTGCATCCAGAAAACTAACATGGCTGCCAACAGCATCCATACGGTATCGAGTGATAATCCTACTTCGTTCATAACTTTATTTACAATTTTTCAATTTACAATTTACAATTTATTTACCTTTCGGAAGTGTTTTTCCACAACGGATTGCACGGATTATACGGATTTGGGGAGCCTCGGCGGCTCTTGCCATTCGGATTGTTCTGCACCCGGCCATCGTCGCCCCTGCGACGAAAAATCCGTGAAATCCGTGAAATCCGTTGTAAAAAATATCCGAAACTTGTAAATGGATTTATTTCTTGTCCCTTAGAACTGTGTCGCCGTTCTCGCCTGTGCGGATGCTCCACGTGTCGATCATGTCGCTCACGAAGATGCGTCCGTCGCCGATTTCGCCCGTGTGTGCCACCTTCAGGATGACCTTCACGGTCGGCTCCACGAACTGGTCGCGACACACGATGGTCAGCGCCACGCGCTCTATCACGTCGGTCGAATACTGCACACCACGGTAGATGCGCTCCTCGCGGCTCTGACCGATGCCATGCACGTTGTGATACTCAAACCAGTCGATGTCCGACTGCAATAAGGCTTCCTTCACGTCCTCGAATTTCGTCTTGCGGATGATTGCTTCGATTCTTTTCATGTTGTGTTTGTGTTTAAAAAGTGAATAAAAAGTTTTAATGCTCGCATTAAGTTTGACTTCGTCGAACTAAAGGTTCGGGAGTTCTTTTTTCACCACAGATTACACAGATTACTCTGATTCTATCCGCTGGTGGTTGGCTATTACACAGATTGGCTACGCCGAACTAAAAGTTCTTTCTTGATTTTCACAGATTAGAGTCGTGCCGACTCTTGAGACCATCCGGATGGGCTTTCGCCGAGAAAGCAAAAATCTATGCAATCTGTCAAAATTTCTCTCAGCATAAAATCTGTGCAATCTGTGCAATCTGTGGTTTTTATGACTTCCGATAGTTAAATGCTCTCAAAAACTCAGAAGGCTGACTCCCACATGGGGAACCAGCCTTCTTTGTCTATTTTGTGTTTGTGTCGTTTGTGTTTCTTTTGTGCCTGTCTGTCTATGTGTTCATCCGGCTGGTAGATACCCACAACAAGCAACATGCTGAGCCTGATTCTGATTGTTCTGATTCAGGTTCTGCTGCTGATTCTGAAGATTATTCAGATTTGCCGTGAAATATCTGTCCGAAACTTTCATAATGTTCGCATTTATTTTTGATTTCGATGCAAAGGTAAAGCCTTTTACTGAAAATATAAAGCAAAATGTCAATATTTTTACATTAAAGCCTTTCTTTTTGATTTATGTCAATAAAAAAGTCAAAAGGCGTGACTTTTTGATAGTAGAACCACAAAAACTTCTTACATTTGCATACGGAAACAAACAAACACAAAGACAAGATGAAACAATCCATCCATTTCACCAAGATGCACGGGGCTGGCAACGACTACATCTACGTCAACACATTATTATATACTATACCAGACCCCTCGGCAGCCTCCATCCAGTGGAGCAAGCCACACTTCGGCATTGGCAGCGACGGACTCATCCTCATCGGTGCACCCACCCGCCCCGATGCCGACTTCTCCATGCGCATCTTCAACAACGACGGCTCCGAAGCCATGATGTGCGGCAACGGCACCCGATGCGTCGCCAAATACCTGCACGACAAAGGCCTGACCGACAAGAACCCCATCCGCCTCCAGACGCTGGCAGGCATCAAAGTGCTCCAACTCCATCTCGATGCCGACGACAGGGTGGAAACCGTCACCGTCGATATGGGCGAACCAGAGACCTCCAAGACCCTCCCCTCACCCTCCCTACAGGGAGGGAGTAGTATCTCTGTCATTGAGGGAATTAAAAGAGAAACAATTGAACAAAGTATCTCTGTCAATGAGGACACAAATGAGGAGGCTTATGGAGAAACAAGCGAGCAAAGTAACCACTCCCTCCCTATGGGGAGGGCAGGGGGAGGGTCTGCCACCTTCCGGGGCACCTTCGTCTCGATGGGCAATCCCCACTTCGTTGTTTTCTTAGATGAAGACGTGGAGCAGTTTCCATTGGAACACTATGGCCCTCTGCTCGAACACCATCCCGCCTTCCCCCAACGCTGCAACATCGAGTTTGCCCAAGCCATCGGTGAGAACACATTCCGCATGCGCGTGTGGGAACGAGGCTCAGGCATCACCCTCGCCTGCGGCACCGGAGCCTGTGCCACCGCCGTAGCCGCCCATCTGACAGGCAGGGCAGGGCGCGAAAGCGACATCCGCATGGATGGCGGCACCCTCCACATCCATTGGAACGAGACCGACAACCACGTCCTCATGACTGGTCCTGCCGCCATCACGTTCGAGGGAGAAGTCACACTCCCGTGACAAATGCTGAAAAGATAAGGACTTCTAAAAAACGTACCCCTCGACTACGATTTTTGGGAAAGAGAAAATGCCACACTGGAAATTGTTCCAATGTGGCACTTTTGTTTGTTCCAAATTATGGAACGAGTGTCCGCACGAAGTCCATGAAGAGGGGGTGGGGATGGAGGACGGTGGAGGCGTATTCGGGATGGAACTGGGTGCCGATGAACCAGGGGTGGTCGGGGAGTTCGACGACTTCGACGAGGTGGGAGTCGGGATTGGTGCCGACGCATTGCATGCCGTGCTGCTCGAAGTCGGTGAGGTAGCGGTTGTTGAATTCGTAGCGGTGGCGGTGGCGCTCTTGGATGGAGGACTTGCCGTAGATGGTGTGGGTCTTGCTGCCTTCGCGCAGTTGGCAGGGGTAGGCTCCGAGGCGCATAGTGCCGCCCATGCCGGTGATGGTCTTCTGCTCTTCCATGAGGTCGATGACGGGGTGCTGTGTGTCGGGTGTCATCTCTGTGCTGTTGGCATCGGTGTAGCCGAGTGCGTGGCGGGCAAATTCGATGACCATCATCTGCATGCCGAGGCAGATGCCGAATGTGGGGATGTTGTGGGTGCGGGTGTGCTGGATGGCGGCGATTTTGCCTTCGGTGCCTCGCTGTCCGAAACCGGGGCAGATGATGGCTCCTGCCATGCCGCTGAGTTTTTCTTCCACGTTATCGGGGGTGATGTCTTCACTGCCCACGAAGTGGGCTTTCACCTTCACGCCGCAGTAGATGCCGGCGAGGTTGAGGCTTTCGCGGATGGATTTGTAGGCGTCTTGCAGGTCGTACTTGCCGACGAGTGCCACGTGTACTTCGCGGGTGGCTCGGTGCTGTTTGTCGAGAAAGTCGTGCCATGGCTTCATGGCTGGTGTCTCGCCTACAGGAATGCCTATTTTGCGGAGGATGGCGGCATCGAGTCCTTGGCGTTGCATGTTGACGGGCACTTCGTAGATGCTGGGCATGTCTTCGCTCTGCACCACACACTCGAGGTCAACATTGCAGAAGGAGGCAACTTTCATGCGCAAGGAGTCGTCGAGGTGGCGTTCGGTGCGGAGAACAAGGATGTCGGGCTGTATGCCCATGCTTTGCAGTTCTTTGACGGAGTGCTGGGTGGGTTTGGTTTTCAGTTCGTCGGCTGCTTTCAGATAGGGCACGTAGGTGAGATGCACACAGACGGCATTGCGGCCGAGTTGCCAGCGGAGTTGCCGGATGGCTTCCATGAAGGGTGCGCTTTCGATGTCGCCGATGGTGCCGCCCACTTCGGTGATGACGAAATCGAGGGAGGACCCTCTCCCCAACCCTCCCCCGTAATGGGGAGGGAGACCGTCCGGATGGCTCTCCCCATTATGGGGGAGATGTCCGTTAGGACAGAGGGGGGCTTCCTCTCTCAGCATTCTCCTTTTGATTTCGTCGGTGATGTGTGGGACGACTTGGATGGTTTTGCCAAGATAGTCGCCGTGACGTTCGCGGTCGATGACGGTCTTGTAGATGCGGCCTGTGGTGATGGAGTTGTGGCGGGTGGTTTGGATGTCGGTGAAGCGTTCGTAGTGACCGAGGTCGAGGTCGGTCTCCATGCCATCGACGGTGACGTAGCACTCGCCGTGTTCGTAGGGGTTGAGGGTGCCGGGGTCGATGTTGATGTAGGGGTCGAACTTCTGGATGGTGACTTTGAAGCCACGTGCTTGGAGCAGTTTGCCGATGCTGGCGGAGATGATGCCTTTGCCGAGAGAGGAAACGACACCGCCTGTGACGAAGATGTATTTGGGAGTCATGATTGTTAGGTGTTTACTTTACTATTTATGGAAGTTTCGGAAGTTCCAAACGCTTCATTTTCAACAACGAACCTTTAGCTCGGCGTAGCCAATAAAACGAATAATTCTAATTTACCATGCGGCGAGAAGATGTATTTTCCTAATGCCGCAAGCGGCAACGAATGGAATCGAATGGCTACACTCAGCATTCGTTTTTATTCGTTGCACCTTTA
>SAMEA3663015__coassemble_507_pt1 | contig 15075 bp, 11 predicted proteins | sample SAMEA3663015__metabat2_low_PE_019 | metagenome-assembled genome bin SAMEA3663015 (sample SAMEA3663015) | pig gut metagenome | biome: pig gut; feature: pig-associated habitat; material: faeces | place: France | collected 2012
AAATTCGTCATATTCGAAATATTCGTTGTTGAAGAAAGCATCCGAAACTTCAGTTCTTCATATACAACATACGTTTAGACGTTTGTATCGAATGTCAGATTTTTTCAGAACAATTTGTTGGGATATACGCCGTCTGCCACCAACTGAGCGATGCGGTCCACTGTTGCCTGACGGTCAGCAGCGTAAGTCACACCAAACCATACAGACGTTGTGTCAAGCACCTCTACAGTTGCCGTACCACTCTTGATGAGTTTGTTTACCATCAGCGGGATGAAGAACTCTGCCTTCAGATTCTCCATGTTCTTAGGATCACTGAGGAACGCCTTGAATTCCGCCTCACTGTACTCGAAGTAGTCGGGAGTGAAGCCCCACATGTTCATGCTGACAGGCACATTCTCGTCCAATGGAATCCACTCTCCCTGCTCGTCTTTGTAGCAGATGGCATTGTCCTTATCTGCCTGACGTAAGATTTCTGTGCGTTCCACCACATCCACCAAATGACGGTTGTTATCGTACATGCACACACCACGAGCCACAGAACCATTCTCAGAAAGGGTGTTGCAGCAGCGGAAGCCCACCATTGCATACTTGTTCTTCGAACCTTCTGGCAGGTTAGAGAGATACTTACCGATAGACATGAAGGCATCGCGACCATAGAAGTCATCGCAGTTAATCACAGCGAAAGGTTCCTTAATCACATCCTTACCCATCAGCACAGCATGGTTGGTGCCCCAAGGCTTCACACGTCCTTCTGGACACTTAAAGCCCTCTGGAAGGCTATCGATGCCCTGGAAACACAATTCGCAGGGGATAACGCCCTCATACTTTGACAGAATCTGAGTACGGAACTGCTCTTCAAAATCTTTGCGAATCACCCATACAATCTTGCCAAATCCAGCCTGGATGGCATCGTAGATAGAGTAATCCATGATGGTTTCGCCGTTAGGGCCAAGACCATCCAACTGCTTCAAGCCGCCATAACGGCTTCCCATTCCCGCAGCAAGGAGAAATAATGTTGGTTTCATAAGGGGAAAGACAGACTCCCTCTGTCCTGCGGACATCTCCCCCCTCTATGGGGAGAGCCATCCGGATTGTTTGTCCTTCAGGAGTCTTTTAGTTAGTTAATAATTAAACTTTTATTTAGTTTCCTTTTCTATTTCCTATTTTCCGACACCCCGCATGGTCTCCCTCCCCATTACGGGGGAGGGCCGGGGAGAGGGTCTTTTTTTCACTCAATCACCACACGTGTCCATCCGTGTACGTCTGGCTCTGTGCCATATTGGATGCCACGCAGTTTGTTGTACAGTTTCTCTGAGATAGGACCAGGCTTGCCATTCTTGGAGATTTGGAAAGACTTCTTCTCCTCCAAGTCGTCAATCTTGCCGATAGGCGAAATCACAGCAGCCGTGCCACATGCGCCAGCCTCTTCAAACGTAGCCAGTTCTTCTTCTGGAATCTGACGACGCTCCACCTTCAAACCAAGGTCCTCAGCCAACTGCATGAGGCTCTTGTTGGTGATGGACGGAAGGATAGAAGTGGATTTTGGAGTCACATAGGTGTTGTTCTTGATTCCGAAGAAATTGGCAGCACCACACTCGTCCATGTACTTCTTCTCCTTTGCATCGAGGTAGAACTCACAAGCATAGCCGAGGTCATGCGCCATCTTGTTGGCACGAAGAGAAGCAGCATAGTTGCCACCCACCTTATAGATACCAGTGCCGAGAGGAGCCGAACGGTCATACTCACGGATAATCACATAGTCGTTGCAAAAGAAGCCACCCTTGAAGTAAGGACCTACAGGAGTGACGAAAATCATGAACAGATATTCAGTAGCAGGATGCACACCCACCTGTGCGCTCGTTCCGATGAGCAGCGGACGGATGTAAAGTGTTGCACCAGTCTCATATGGAGGGATGAAACGCTCATTCAAGCGCACCACCTTATCAACCATCTCGTTGAATTTCTCGGTAGGCAGTTCTGGCATCAGAATGCCACGGCAAGTGCTTTGCAGACGTGCTGCATTCTCATCGCTGCGGAACACTCTCACCTTGCCGTCAGGACAGCGGTAAGCCTTCAGTCCTTCAAAAGCCTCCTGTCCGTAATGCAGACAAGTGGCAGCCATGTGAAGTGGAATTGTCTCTTCGGAGCAAACTTCGATTTCGCCCCATTTGCCGTCACGGAAGTAACAGCGTACATTGTAATCGGTCTTGTGATAGCCGAAGCCAAGGCTCGACCAGTCCATCTGTTCCATATCTTTTTTTCATTTAATGATTTTACAAATTCAGTTGCAAAGGTACGATATTCTACGCACAGAAACAAAAGAAACGTGCATTTTTTTCTGATTATGTTCCTAATCGGTCATTCCCTCTTCATGTCTGCAATGACCAACTTTATTTCAGTATAAGTATAGTCGTTCGGCAGGAGGTTCTTCACCTCGCTGAGCGAATAGGCCTTGTTGAACGTCTTGACGATGCCACGGATGATTTTCTGGTGCTGACTGCTCACCACCTCACCAATCTCCAGTTCGCCCTGTTCCACAAAATGAGCCAGATGATTCTCCACCGTACCCACCGTGAGTGACCTTTCTGCGGCAATTTCCTTGAGGGTCTTTCCATCGCGGAACATCTTGAAGGTGAGGGCTTTCGTGTCCACCTTCTCCTTCTTCGGCTTTTCTTCCTTCACCTTCTTCTTACGTTTCTTCTCCACCTCCTCTCCTATCACCACCTCGTCCAATGCAGCCTTCGCCTTGGCACTGAGGAAGTCGCGGATGGAGAAGCCTTTTTCTTCCAGTCTTGCGAAGATGCCCACCTTGAGTTTGTAAGACAGCGTGAAAGCATCCAGCGCATTGTTATAGAGCGTAGCATTCTGCTTGTTGTTGATGACCACCTTCGTATGCGCCATCACAGGGTCCAGCAGTTCGTGCAGTTTCGTGGCAAAATACCCCATTGCAGCCTTCAGCCGTTCTTGCAGTTTCTCATCCTCCGCAAAAGAAGCACCACTTTGCTGCATGAGCATCGTATATTGGCGTCTGAACTTCTGCGACACCTCCACCACCTCACCATCCATCTTCATCAGCGCCTCCTGCATGACAGCCAAGAGTTCCGGTTGCGAAGCATACAGATGCTGGTTCACCACCCGCAAGAGATGCTCCAAGTCTTTCTTCAGCAGGGTGAAGTCGAAGAGTTCATTGAGCAGGGAGAAATAATACTCATACATCATCTGCGGCAGTTTCTCTTCCGTCTGCTGAGTCTCCAGAAGTTCGCGGTCGATATAAGCGTTGACCGACGCATCGGTGATGACCGAACCCGACAAAAGGGGACGTGCCAGCACCATGCCTTCCAGTGTGCGGCAACGGCTCAGTGCCACATACACCTGACCATGCGTGAACGAATCGGTGATGTCAAGCACAGCATGGTCAAACGTCAATCCCTGGCTCTTGTGCACCGTGATTGCCCATGCCAATCGCAACGGGTATTGTCTGAACGTGCCGTCCACCTCCTCACGGATTTCCTTTGTCTCCGCATCAATCACATACTTGGTGTTCTCCCAAGTCAGTTGCGGCACATAGATGGTGCTGTCATCCTCCTTGCAATGCACGACGATGAGCCGTTCGTCCCGATCGTCATCCCATGTCACACCCTCCACCGTGCCAATCTTTCCGTTGTAATACTCCTTTCCAGGGTTCGGATCATTCTTGATGAACATGACCTGCGCACCCTCTTTCAGCACCAAATGTTCATCGGCAGGGTAACTGCTTTCAGGGAAATTCCTGCGTATCTCTGCCATGAAACTCATCTCCGTCGTCTTCAAGGCTGCCAACTGCTGCTCATTGTAAGTCTGCGCCATGCGGTTGTGTGTGGTCAGACGAATCCAGTCCTCATTCTTCGGAGGCACAAAGTCCTTCACATACCTGGCATTCAAGGCATCCATCGTTGCCGTGTCCACCTGATTGCTGCGTATCTTCGCCAAGATGTCGATAAACGCCGCATCCTGCTGTCGGTAGATATGTTTCAGTTCGATGGTCACATACGGAATCTGCTGCAACGCCTTGCTGCCAAAGAAATACGGAGTGCTGTAATAAGGCGACAGCAATGCCCATTCCCGTTCTTGAGCCACAGGAGCCAACTGCTGCAAGTCACCAATCAGCAGCAACTGCACCCCTCCGAAGGGTTTCCCCCTGTCACGATACTTGCGGAGTTCCTGATCCACCGCATCCAGCACGTCACACCGCACCATCGAAATCTCGTCAATCACCAGCAAGTCCAATGTCTTGATGAGGTTCTTCTTCTCCTTGCTCATTCGGTAGTACGACTTCTTCTCCCCCTGCACCATGCCAGGCACCTGAGGTCCCAACGAGAGTTGGAAGAACGAATGAATCGTCTGTCCCTGCGCATTGATGGCAGCCACACCCGTAGGAGCCAGCACCACCATCCGCTTCGGGGTTCTCTCCCGAAGTGTGCGCAGAAACGTCGTCTTGCCCGTTCCAGCCTTACCCGTCAGAAACACCGACACATTCGTGCTCGTCACAAACCGCCACGCCACATTCATCTCGTGGTTATGCACCCCGTCACTTTCTGCCAACTGCAACGAAAACACATCATTCTGTCCCGCCAAATCAAGATAATCCATCATGCTTTCTGCTATTTTTTCACAAAGTAACTGCTTTTTCCCCACATGGACAAACATTTGCTTAAATTATCCTAAAAAGTCCTTTCACATTTTAATCTTTCCCCCACTCCTCCACCTCTAAAAGGTAAATCACTCTTTTTAATCAATATTACCATCATTTACATCTAATATGAATAACAAAATCATCATTGCGTGCGCACTTTCCCTGTTGACAGGCAGCATGTGCCATGCAGAAGACATCACCATCCGCTTCGACGGTTCGAAGGCAAAGGTGAAACAACAAGTGAAAGACAGTGTCACCGTAGAGGTGAACGGAGCGCACGTAAGCATCGCAAGCGCATTTCAGACGCACAAACTGACCGTTGCCGTGAGCGGCAAGAGCGATGACGGACAACTCATCCTCAAAACCGACGGCAAGGCAAAAGTGAAACTGAACAAACTCGACCTCACCAGTCAAGAAGGTGCACCTCTCTGGCTGAAGAACAAGAAGAAGGTGGAGATAGAGGCAGCCAACGGTACCGAAAACACACTGACCCTTACTGCCTGCAACGACACAGCCAACAACAAATCCGCGGTCATTTGGGCAAAGGACAAAATTCTCCTTTCAGGCAAAGGCACCCTCAACATCGTTGCGACAGGCGACGGATGCCGAGGCATCAAGTGTAAGGACAATATCACGATAGAAGACCTCACCCTCAACGTCACCACGTCGGGCAACCACCTCGGCGAGAAACCCTTCAGATTCGGCGGGTTCGGAGGCGACATGCCCGACTTTGGCGAAGGTGGCTTCCCCGATTTCGGAGGTGGTTTCCCACCCATGGGAGGTTTTGGCGGGTTCGGTGCCCCTGCTGACAGCACCCGCCAAGGAGGATTCCCAATGGGCAATTTCCCCATGCCTGACTTCGGAGGCGGATTCCCACCCATGGGCGGTTTCGGCGGCTTCGGTGCTGGTGAAGACGGTGAAGAAGGCGGAGGCATGGATTTCGCAAAGCACAAATATGTTTCTCCAGCCAAGGGCATTGCCTCCAAAAACATCGTCACCATCAACAGCGGTCATGTGACCGTCACCACCAACACCCCAGGTGCTGAAGGCATCGAAGGCAAGAAGGGAGTCATTCTGAATGGAGGCGACGTGAATGTCACCGCCATCGACGACGCCATCAATGCCAATGCCGTCATCGAATTCAACGGTGCTAATGTTGTGGCACGCAGCACCACCAACGATGCCGTCGATGCCAACCTCGTCGATTTCTTTGCAGGAGGATTCGGAGGCTTTGGAGGTTTCGGTGGTGGCAACAACGAGCAGAACAACGACCCAGCCATCATCATCACCGGCGGCACCGTTTATGCATGGAGCCAGCGAGGTATGCCCGAAGAGGGACTTGACTGCGACTTCTCCCCCATCGAGGTGTCAGGCGGCAAGATTTTCTCCGTCGGTGCAGGCATGGGTGAGATGCCTTCTGTGCCCACCAACGACACCGCCAAGCAACCTACAGCCCTCCTTATTGGCATCAACATCGTCAAGGACGAGCCTGTCCAGATTTGCGATGCCAACGGCACCCTTCTCGACACCCTCACCATCCCCTTCTCCCTCAAGCGCAGTTCCAGCCTCATCACCACACCACAATTCAAGGTCGGCCACACCTACACCGTCAAGACCAAAGACTACGAGAAGACCTTCACGCTCAGCGAAAATTTCACCGTGGTGAGATAATAAACAAATGACAGATGAAAGTATTTGTATCCAATGAGATTGAACAAATATGCCCCGAGTTTGTCGGGGCATGTTTAGAAGCAGAGGTGGTCAACTCACCCTACCATGCAGACCTATGGGCAGAAATAGAAGCACTCGGCGAGAAATTCCGTCGGGAACTGACCACAGAATCCTTGAAGGAACTGACCAGCATTTCTGCCACAAGACGGGTGTACAAAGCCTGTGGGAAAGACCCCTCCCGCTACCGTCCAGCCTCCGAGGCATTGATACGGCGCGTGTTGCAAGGAAAGGAACTCTATCAGCGCGACACCCTCGTTGACCTCGTCAACTTGGCATCCATCGCCTACGGATACAGCATCGGAGGCTTCGATGCCGACAAGATGGTGGGCGACACCCTCACCTTAGGCATCGGGCGTGAAGGAGAGCCCTACGAAGGCATCGGACGGGGCTTCATCAACATCCACGGCTTACCCGTCTATCGTGACCAGCAAGGGGGTGTGGGCACCCCGACCAGCGATAACGAGCGCACCAAGATGACCCTCTCCACCCGTCACCTGCTCGTCCTCATCAATGGCTACGACGGCAACGAGCAACGTGTCAGAGAAAATGCTGAATACATCCAAGCCCTCCTCCGCAAATATGCCCAAAGCGATGGCGGCACATATTATATATACCAATAACTCTGTAACTACAAATGTCTTTATACACCGTACCCCTCGACTACACCTCACCGTAGTCGAGGGGTACGGCATTGTATAGTCGAGGGGTACGATTCACCGACTATCTTAAAATCTGTACCACGATGAATGTAGTACCATGAGGCTTTCTTTCGGAAAGAATTCTCCGCTTTCTCATGAATGATGATTATGCGTGTAGCCATACCTCCTTATCATGCAAGACGATGTCGTTCGATACAGCAGGATTCTCGTGGTCTGCTTCATCAAGCCAGTGCTCATCATCCTCTGCCACCATGCTTCTTTCCCAACGGGACAACATCTTCTTCATTCTATCGTCCATGTAGGAAAGTGCAGCGGCTTTCATATCTTCAGGGATTCCCCAGATAGCTTCTGCTATACTGCCGACAATGGCACCAAGAGTATCAGCATCTGCACCAAGACAAACGGCACGTCGAATAGCATCTTCAAAACCGGTGCTTTGGTTGATCACCCACAAGGCAACAGGGACTGTGCCTTGACAGGTTTCATCAAATTTGTTCTCAACATCTTCCTTACGAATATCAATGTCATAACCGGAAAAATCGACACATGCATCCATCACACTTTTGACGACATCCTTTGTCTGTTCATGACACCTACGGTGCTGATTAGCCACATAGATAGCCAGTGCAACGGTTTGAGCCCCTTTGACACCTTCGGGATGGTCATGAGTACAGAGTGCCGTCTTTTTGGCCTCCTCCAACACATCTTTACGTCTTTTGCAGAACCACCCCACTGGACTAACACGCATAGCAGAGCCATTGCCAAAACTGCCATAAGGTTGGGGAGCATCGCTATAGACCCACTGAGCGAAACGCCCACCATAACCACCTTTGGGATATGGATAAAGGCGGCACCACTCATGGAGCTTCTCGCCATAATCCTGCTTGTTCAATAATGCATCTGCAATAGCGCAAGTGCAGATGGTGTCATCTGTATAACCTGCTTCTTTCGAGAACATCTCGAAATGATAGTCGTTGGTAGGATTGAATTCGTATCTGCTACCAGCTATATCACCAATAATCGCTCCTAACATACAGTTGTTTCTCCTTTCTGATTAACAAATTCAAAGGCTCTTCAATTCCCAAGTCACACTCACATCATCGCCCATTACAAGGTCGTCAGGTGCAATGTCAAGGCTGGAAGTGCTACATGCCATCGCCTCCTTATTAGAATGGATGTTTCGTGCCTCCGAATAGACATGAATGTCTTGGCGATGATAGTCTATGTTGACCACAGCCCCCAAAGTGCAGCCTGCCGCCTTTGCCATGATGGTTGCTTTTTCCTGTGCATCTTTCACGGCGCGTTCCACCATTTTCAAATGATAAGGACGAGGGTCTCTCACGGTGTAGCCAATATTGATTTGGGCACCCTTGATGAACTTTCCGACACCACGCACCACTTTGTTCAACAGCACCGTATCCATCCCCAAATCCACCTTGAAACGTTGAATCAAGTCAAACCCATCCTTAATCTGCCCAATGTAGTGATCATCTTCATCGTATTGGTCAACATGATGGTCTGATATATCAAAACGGATAGTCTTGGCTAATTTCCCATTCAGCTTGTTATACTCCAGAATCTGCACCATCCAAGAGCTGTTGCTTTTGGCTTGTTCGTATGCATCTTCATAGGTCTTAAATACACTCTCCACGCTGATTTCCAGCCGTGTCACGTCTGGCACCACATGGATGTCTCCGCGCCCTGTTACTGAGATACTTCCCATAATCAATTCCTTTCGTTTTTAAGGTTTTGTTTAATCTTAATTGTCAGTTGCACTTGATGTTCAGGGTGTGCTTCCACATCAATCTTGCTGATGCGGCATTCAAAGATGTCAGTCCAGCCCATTTCGAGAAGGTTGGCAATTGTTTCGTTTTCACCACGAGGAATGTAGCCAATTAGATAAGGTTCATCCTCATTAGCTTTCTTGTAGAGGACAGCCACCGCATAGGAATCATGGTGGTTGTTGAGGTCACGTTCCAATTGAAGAATGGTTCCCATCTTGAGTTCGTCCCAAACTTCGTCAGCATCGTGATACTTTCTGCCAGCCAAGTGGCAATCCGTAAAATAGAGTTTTCTTGCTTTCATCGCTTCTTACATTTTTAACGGTTAAACATGTTTTTTCGAATTCACGATGCAAAGTTACACGCATGTTGTTCCAAATCACGGTACATGCTTGAACTTTTTTTGATAATAAGCAAAATTATCCTTCTTGGTATATACTTTCATACGAAAAAACATGGAAGCTTTGCCCGAATTTTTAGCGTCCCAACTTCCATATTCTGTAACTACAAACTGTAATAATACTTCTTTATCTTTGCAGCCATCATTTTTCTGCGCTTGTCAAGGAACTCATCATAGGAATTATAATCCATTTCCATTGCTTCAAGAGGTACACAGTTAGTTTCAAGATTGGCATAGAATTTGTCTATGTTGTTGATTAAACCCGCTTGCTCTGTACCCCCATTCAGACAACGTTCCTTTGCCTCTTTCAGATAAACATTTGGAGCTTTCTTTCCGATAGAGATATTCACAGGACGATCCAAGAAGACAAAGTTTGCATCTTGATTGTAGAGCGATTTATCGAAATGGTGTTCTATCAAGTATTGCTTGGGGAAAATGTGGTGGACATCCCCACCTAAGGCAATCAATTCCCTGACAGGCACATTGTTCGACAAGAATGAGACATCGTTAAAGAATATCTGCGCCGCCAAGAACACAAGATAGGTTGGATTATTTGTCGATGTATATGACAAGTTCTGAACCAGCGCTACATTCCAAAAGTTCTCCGACAGCTGGGCATCTTCTATCTCTTTGAGAATGGCAAGCACACCCAATTCATTGATACGTCTAATATCTCTGGCAAAAGCTGATTCGGGAGAACTGCTATACCGCCCTGTCAACACAGAGAGTACATACCACTTCTGCACATAGCGTTTGATATCCTCTACTGGCACTTCATTTGACTCTCTTAACAACAGATAGATGGTATAAGCAAAATCAAGTGCCATATTTGAGTTGACGAGTCTGGAAGAGATGAAACCAGCAGACTTTATGGCTATCATGAACTGCTTGAAGTTATACTCACTAATCACGTTCATCACACCTTCTGTAAACTCCGCATACGTGCGTTCCACTATTTCCTCGTTAAACTCACGTGTCTCAAAATTTCTTCCCGACAACAGGCTGACAAGGTCAGACAACTTGGCTCTCTTTAACTTATGCATAAAAGCCACACGTATCACATCGTCACACTCAGGGTCATAAACAGTTTCCGTATCATCTTTCAACCATTTCAACCTCTGCAAATAAGGCGTTGCAGCAAATGTGGTGTCATGAGAAGCTAAATAGTCATAGAAAGATGGCACTACAGCTAAATGACTAAAGTAGTCAATCACCTTTCTAAGCATGTTGCCGCCATGCTTTTCATCAGCAGCAATCTTCGACATCACAAAATCTCCTTGACTTAATGCCGTTCCTTTGGAGTTGATGCGGATGAAGATATCCGTAACTATATCAATGTCCAAATTTTCAGATAGCTCAATAACACCTATCATTCTATTGGCGATGCTCTTAAGCTTTGTGATAATCTTATCTAACTTTCTTGGGTCTATCTCTGGATTTGCCTCACAATACTGTGGAATAAAATCAAACGGTGAATAGGAAGGCGTGAACAATTCTGCAATGTCAGGTATCCATCTCTTACTTTTCCTAATGGCAGGAGTTGCCACAGCAAAAATCTCAGCATCAGGTTCTTCGCTTAGTGCCGCTATAGGGTCAAATGCTATTTTGACGCGTTCTTCTTGATAATCGCTATTGAACACCGTTCTACCTGCAACTGCTGTCATCAACGCTGTGATACGCTGTTGTCCATCTATCAACACTTTCTTCCCTGAAGAGATTGTTCCATCTTTCAATTTCACATTGGGATTTTTCCACAGAATGAGATACCCCGTTGGGTAACCCTTATACAGAGAGTCTATCAAATCCCTCACCTGAGTTTTCCTCCACACAAATGGTCTCTGAATTTCAGGGATGGCAATATCATTCGCTTCTATCAGTCCAAGTATGGCACTGATGGAAAGAGGATAGTTAGAATATTTCTCGTTTTCCATATCTATGCTTTATTATTTATCTTTTCCTTATACATCTTAAACAACTCGGCTACGCATTGGCTTTCTATAAAGGTTGATTTCACAGGGAATCCGTATGCTTGCATCACAGCACGGTCATTTATTTGGTGAGCTTTACGAAGTTCTGGCGGCATGGTCACTTCGTCATAGAGGTCTGCCAAAGAAGAATCTGGATAAAGGGCGCGGGCATCAAGAATGGCTTGTGCCGTCTGCTCAATTTTCGCCTTTTGTTCTTCTGTTGGAGACGGCCATGGGAAATTATTATATACGATATCGTTACTATAACGGTAATCACTTTTAATACGCCCACAAACAACTCTCATCCATGCCATGTGAACAAAACTCTCCAACACACCCAAATGATAGAGAGTGGCAAAAGGAATCATCAAGTTTGCATTGCTACAAATGACATCAGGCGACATGAAACCCATCGGAATATAGCTACGGTTCTCTGATGAATGACTTGGAATAATAATATAATTACTATCAGGTTGCCGAATTTCCATAAACTTTGTTGGCTGGTCGGCAAATTTACGAGTCGCAGTCTTGTTACTCGCCAATCGAAAGGCACGCACCTTTGCTATACGTTCGCGCACAAGTGTCAAAAGATTCAATTCCCTGGGAGATGCACCTTCTAACCACAAGCAGTAACGCGGCAAATTGTGTATGAACTCACGTGCACCAACATAACGACGGATAAACTTTTTTGCCTCTGGCTCACGCTGGACAAAATCCTCGTACTCATTAGCCTCAATAATAAGGTTGCCATCATCTACAGGGATACTTCCTTTTGTTATTTCAGGTACATCGCATAGTGGTCGCTTTCTACTCTCCACAAAAATGGTTGGTGCATCCATCAGATAAGGGTTGATATTATCGGAAGGATAAACACTTTCTCCATCATATATGACACATGGCGAAGATGCTGAAACATATTGACTGCTAAAGCCTATGATAACACAATGGACATGAGCCTTGAGAGATGCTTCACTATCCCATCGAAACGTACGGTAAGCAAAGTCTATACGCATTCCATACTGTTCCACCAGATTGCGCCATACGGCTGCAACTTGTTCTCCCTGAGTGATACTATTGGTGGAGACAAGAGCTGCACGAGTGGAACTGTGGCCAATGATTCGTGCAGTCTTATAGTACCATCCTGCCACATAATCAATATTCTTTCCACAATTAATACATACGCGAGATAGATCATCCTTTTGTTCTTGGCTCTGAAGCGAGTATCCTACAAAAGGCGGATTTCCAATGATATAATCATAATGCACCTCATAACGTTGAGTGTCAAGTCTCGCCTCACCGTCAAATCGCCGGGTCACGACATTGACTTCATCATATTCCACAACTGGTTCACTGGCAACTTGCCGCTCTGGTTCAACAATCAAATGCACATTTTTAGCATGGATAGTGGGGACATCGTTCTTAACTTCTATCACATCCCAATCCATTCTTAAGGCATTACCTTCACGGATGTTATGATAAGACTTCAAGGGCAGGAAATCTATATCACGACGAATTATCTTCTCTGTTTCGCGGAGCATCTGAGCCTCACTAATCCAAAGCGCTGTCGTGGCAACAGTTACTGCGAAGTCATTTATCTCAATGCCGTAAAATTGCTGAATGCTCACTTTGATAGGGTTCACTTCCTCAAATCCAAGGAAAGACTGACCATGGTGACGTTCGCGGATAACTTCATTCTCCAAACGGCGAAGGGAAAGATATGTTTCTGTTAGGAAGTTTCCCGAACCACAAGCAGGATCAAGGAATGTCAACGATGCCAAACGGTCTTGGTAGGCATCAAGTTTCTTCTGCCGTTGCTTCTCAATCTTTTCCTCCAAAATCTCGTCCAATTCTCGACGCAAGTCATTCAAGAATAGAGGGTCAATAACCTTGTGGATGTTTTCAATTGAAGTATAGTGCATACCACCACTACGACGAGTCTCTGGGTTGAGCGTACTTTCAAATACAGCACCAAATATGGTAGGTGATATTTCGCTCCAGTCGAAGTCAAAACTTGCGTTCTGCAACAAGATTTCTTTCAGTTCTTCAGTAAACTGCGGAATTTCTATTTCTTCTTCAAAAAGTCCACCATTAGTATATGGGAAGGCTTTTAATTCTTCTTGCAGATACTTACTTCGCTTTTCCACTGGGGTGTTCAGTACCTCAAACAAGTCACGCAATGCACGACGCAAGTCTTTCGCTTCATAAGTCACAAGGAAGTCATGGAATTGGTCGTGAGCAAACACCCCTGCATCTTCTGCATACAAACAAAACACTATACGTACACAAAGAATATTCAACCATCGCAAAACTTCGGGCGACTCGTCATCATATTGCTTCAGAAGAGCCTCATATATCTTGCCAACTATCTCACCTGCCTGCATCGACACTTGCATTTCCTTACTTAAATGTTCGTTCTTTGCATCGACAAGGAACAACAAGCGATAATACTCTTTACCCAAATTTTCAAGCAGTATCTGTTCTGGTTCTCCATTGGGGTGTTCCATATCATAGACAAGGAATTCGGAGAAATTACATGTCACAATCCAACGAGGATGCTCAGAAACAGGTAAGCTAACCACATAACGACGAGCTTGTTGGAACGGATTGAGCACAGAACCATCACTTTGTCGTCTTCCTGCACGCAAATCCACCCCCAAAGATTTCTGTTCAATCAGCACACGCGTGGAAAGGATGCGACCATCAATGAAGTTGGAAGCATCCACCATTCGATGGTCTTCAAAAGTGATAAAGCCATCAGAAGGTGTCTCTATCCCAAACACATTCGAAAGCAAATCAATCCAAAAGGGTTGCGATTCACCTCTTTCATATCCCCTGCCTTTCCAACGCTCTGCAAATTCAGCTGCAGCTACAGCCATTTGTTTCTCAGTCTTCATATACAGTTCTGGATTCTTGGTATTATGATTTTTTCACTTGCAAAGGTACAATTTTCTTTTATACCATACAATGATTGTGATGTTTTTTATGGATGAATCACCCCACCCTCTCATTTTCTTATCTCAGACACCCCACAGCCTTTCCCGATTGTTTTTCTTGCCTCCCCACAAAAAGGAATACGACAGCGAAGACATAGACAAGGAAGGCGGTGCAGAGGGAGATTTCCTGCATGCCCATACCGGCAAATACCCAGAAGAGGATGAACGCTGCCACTAAGGCGCCAAGCGCTGTTTCGATGATAATTTTTCTGATTGTTCCCATCATTTTGTTCGGTTTTAAGTGTTAGTTTTTTTTGATTTCCGATGCAAAGTTAGGGGGATGTTGTTCCAAACTGCGGTACAGGATTAAAAAAAATGAAAGAAATCTGTGAAATCTGTAAGAAATAAAAAAGCTCACACAGATAGCACGGATGACACGGATGGAACGCCTTGCGAGGCGTGAGAAGGGAGTGCCCTACGGGCAAGAAATCGAACAAATCTATTCAAAATCATTCAAATTTGTAAGATTTGGGGCGATTTGTGTGATTTCTCGCGAAGCGACTCCTTTCAATCCGACGAATCTGCTTAATCATCCCGAAGGGGTATGTCTTTATAGAAACAAGTTCCTGCGGAACGATTGAACGGATGAAGCGGAGCCCTTTCAACAAAAACAAGGGTTTAGGGAGAATTGTTCAATTCTCACAAGGGTTAAGCAAAAACACATTCAACCAATGGCAGGGATAAGGTAAAATCATTCAACTTTTCTAGGGAAGCACACAAAATGGTTAACTGGTTAACAGGTTAATTGGTTAATTTGCATGTTGGCAGGATGTGGGGGATAGTATTTTAGGGGGTGGTAAGGAAAAATATATAATATAATATTATATATTTTTCCTTATATTATATATTATATAAATAAGGAGAATGCACTT
>SAMEA3663015__coassemble_518_pt1 | contig 14761 bp, 8 predicted proteins | sample SAMEA3663015__metabat2_low_PE_019 | metagenome-assembled genome bin SAMEA3663015 (sample SAMEA3663015) | pig gut metagenome | biome: pig gut; feature: pig-associated habitat; material: faeces | place: France | collected 2012
CAAAATTATGCGGAAAATGTCGAAGCACCAAAAACTGACTGCGAAGTGTTAAAATTAGAATAGTATTGATAATCAGTGGTTTGGTTGCAAGTGTTTCTCATTGTTTATGGTTGGTACGCATATCTAATTACATTATTCAGAAAACATGAGAGCCAATTGATGTGACGCTTTCAGGTATGGTCACCGATGTCAAGCCGCTACATGAAGCGAAAGCAGTATTTCCTATCGTTGTGACGCTTTCAGGTATGTTCACCGATATCAAGCCGCTGCAGCCAGCGAAAGCACGACTGCCAATTGATGTGACGCTTTCAGGTATGGTCACCGATGTCAGGCCGCTGCAATTATAGAAAGCATAATCGCCAATTGATGTGACGCTTTCAGGTATGGTCACCGATGTCAAGCCGCTGCAGCCATAGAAAGCACCATCAATGCCTATTACAGAATACTCTATTCCATCTGAAATAATAGATTGAGGAATAATGACATTACCACTATAAGCATATTTATTATCATCACTTTTCGTATTTAGGGGCGCCACTTTTGCAGTCTTTGCCTCCTTGTCCAAATTATAATAAATGCCATCGATTTTTACATCATACGCATTTGCGTTGAGTGAGAACAGTGCCACCAGCACCGTCATCACAGATTTAAGAATTGTTGTTTTCATTGTTGTTGTTTTATTGAAGTTATTATTTCCACTAATTTTTCAAAAGAAGATATTGTAGCAATCATAGTTAATCTTCCTCTATCAACATCTTCTATTTTCATAATATCTTCGCCTTCATTCCTAAATATACGATTGTGCGCAAAAGCATTACGAAGATGAAAGAACCAACTTTTGATTTTTTGATTTTTTGAGTTTGTAAAATAGAATGTGTTGATAGTATCGTCTACATTTTCCATATTACTTTGTAGTTTAAAACCCTTCTTTTCTTGAAGATTTGACAGAAAGGGGTTCGTGTTTAAATTGTAACATCTAAAATCAGTATCGTCATTTTCATAATACAACAATACTTCATCATACAATGTCCTTAATTCTGAAGATAAAAGGACTGATTGAGGATTTCTTCTTATTGGTGTCATAAATATTAATTTTTTTTAGAAATATAATCAATAGTACTTTCAAGGTCATCTACTTTACTTTCAATGTCGCTAATATTCTCTTTTGTTTCATCAAATTGTTTCTCGCAATCTTGAAAAAAGCCAAGGAAACGATTGCATTGAGAATTGTTACATCGTATTCCTTTCAGATGAAATCCGTCTACTTCTACATCAACCACAGATAATGCAGTATTGGAATTTCCACAAAAGGGACAATCTGGATAGTATATCATACACCTATAGTTCACCATACTCGTCCAACTCCAACTTTCGGCATTAAAGTTAACAGAAACAAAAAGGGCGTGAGTTGCTGTACTTCTGCTAATCCCGACCTCTGGCTCTGGTAAACCGCATTCGTAGGATTAGCAACCAGTTAGCCCACGCCGGGGGATAATATACAGTAATCACACACATACATTTATGTATATAGGCGACAATACACCTATACTACACAAGCATGGTGATGACATTGGATAAATCACCCACGTGGACGTTCCGATTGCGTTCTCTTCAACGAATGCTTTAAATTTACCAGATTTAGAGATCTGAAGACCAACGTTCGTAAACGTCCTTTTGACGTATGGCGGTCAATGCCTCACGAGGCACACACTGCGATAACGTCAAACCATCGATGTAAAGTTAATCCCGCTCTCCCTGAGGTGACGGACTCCCTGCAACCACTGTCGCAATCGTCCATCGGGCTAACTGGATTTAGTCTCTGCAACACCCCGAACAGTCCGTTGGAAATGCCCGAAGTCTGCAAGACAATTGCAAATTAAAGACTTTTTTTCTTATCCTCCAAACATTTACACAATTTTTTTTGAAAAACCTCACTCTCCTTTGGTTTCTTCTGCCTCTCTTATGTGATTGGCTCGTTCATCATAAAAAGAGAGGTATCGGATCATGATCCGATACCTCTCTTTTCTATTTATGCAGAATGTTTCCGCTACATCTGATTAGTGCTGGCGGAAGTTCCACTTAGAGTTGTCGCTGCTGAAGTCGTACTCTGCAAGTGTTGGTGTACTGTCACCTGCTGAGTAGAGCACATACTTGGTGTTGGTGCCTTCCTTGCCAGGAATCTCCTTAGGCATGATGCGGAAAGTACCGTCGGTGAGTTGCTCAATGCGCCAGAGTTGCTCAGGAGCACCAGTGAAGGAAGGGACGGTAGTTACTTCCACATCCTCTGTGGCAGCGAGAGCACGTTCTGTACCAGCAATGGTGATCTTGAAGTATGGGTTGCTCAAGTAACCACCTGCCTCTGGAACGGCTGTGATGGTCCACTTCTGGTGAGGACGGAACATGTAGTCACCGATGCGGGCAGGAATATTGCCTGAAGGCCATGTGCTGATGACATCTTCCAGTTTCTGTTCAGCCACGGGCTGAGGAGGAGCGGCATTAGCCTGCTGACCACCGCCGAAGCCACCGAAACCACCTGCACGTGCCACGTTCATACGAACGAAGTCAACGGCAAGTTCGAGGGCATAACCACGACGCTCAGATTCAATCTCGTAGGTGCCTTCTTTGAATTGGTCGCCACCGATAGGCCAACCATTCTTCCAAAGGAGAGGACGAACTGCCAATGTGGATCGGCCACCCATGTCGAAGTCAGCCTCCCAGTGGAATGACATCACCTCAACACCTTCGTCGATGATGGTGCGTCCGAAGTGTCCGGCACCCGTCTTGCGGTCGCCTGCAGCAATGACCATCTTGCCACCGCCATGATACATGTCACGACCTACATTGTCGATGTATGGACCTTCTGGGCTCTTGGAACGGCCCACCACAATATTATAAGTAGAGTTCACACCGTCGCAGCAAGTGCCGTGAGTGCCGAGCAGGTAGTACCAACCATCTCTGTAGATGAGGTCAGAAGCCTCACAGTCGATGGCGATATCTTTCTCCTTGTTGCCGCTCTTACGGAAACCTGTGGCTGGATCCAACTCGATGAGACGGATGGTGCCGAAGTAAGTACCGTAACTTACCCACAGACGACCTGTGGTTGGGTCGAGGAGTGCACCTGGGTCGATGGCGTCTTGGTCTTCCATACCGTCAGAGTAGCAAACCTCCACACCTTCAGACCACTTGAAGTCGGGTGACTTAGGGTCGAGGGTCTTGTTCCACATGGTGAGGATGCGGCCAGCGTGACCACCACCAAGACCACCACCTGTGGCACCGTAGATGCAGAGGTAACGATCACCAATCTTAATCATATCGGGGGCAGCACCGCCACCAGGACGCTCTGCGCCGCTGTGCCAGTTCCATCCGTCGTCGGTGATGATACCGCCACCACCTGTGCCGAATGTGTACCACTTGCCATCACACTCAGCCAGTGTGGAGGGGTCGTGGATGAAGGGTTGTCCTGATTGTGCTGATGCTGTTGCTGCCACAATCAATGTGCTGGCAGCCAATATAGTGCGAAGTATTTTCATGCTCTTATTTGTTGTTGATTATTGTATAGTTTTTAACAGGGTTACCTTTCTCATCGAGGAAACGAACGCAGAAATCGCTCATGCCTGGGCCATTGATGATGGCACCACGCAGCACGTTGCGTCCCTTCTTCAGGGTGATGCGTTTTGACATCGCATCGTCCTTCACCATACGGCGGTCGCCTGAGAGTAACAATGTCTCTTCACCGTTGAGCCACCACATGGAAGCGGAGTTGGAACCGACAGCCAGACGAACGTCCTTGATTTCCTCAGGACAGTCGATGACGGTAACTGCCCAGAAGAGCACGCCATACACTTGTTCACCATACTTTTCAGCAAAGCGGAAGAGTTTCACGTTCATGTTCTCGCTGTCGAGTGCATGCCATGTGAGTGTCTGCTTCACAGTTTTCACCTCTGGTTGTGCGGGCTGAGCCTGCTGGCCAAATCCACGGCCGAAGCCGGCTGGAGCCTGTTCCTGCTTGAACACAGCTTGTACTTTCTGACCATCCTTTGGAAGAATAGTCTGCTGGCCCTTGAAGTATTCTCTGTTGAAGTGCTCGCGCAAATAGCTGTCAGTGAAGACAGTGTTGCCACTGTTAGGCTTGTTGATTGGCTCCAAGAGCATCCAGCGGTGGATGAAACCTTCGCTGTCTGGTGCAATTGCTGCTGATGTGGATGGTGAGAAGTACTTAGGACGATTCTTGAACAGAACATAATCCACTGCTACTTCTGCATCGCCATCGTTGGTGATCACAAGGTCAGTCACACCCTTTGGCACATAGTTCAAAGTGGTAGTCTGGGTGAGCCACTGACCTCTCATGTCACGACGGAATCTGCCCATCATGCCACCACCGCCAGCAGGAGCATTGGGCGTCTCTGGAGGAACGATGTTGTCGAGCGTAATTTTGGCAATCACCTTGCCTGAGGCACTCTTTTCGCGGATGCTGAATGTTGTGTTGCCGCTTGCCTTAACGCTCATGATGAGGTAACTGTCACCTGTAATGTCGCTGAAATCAACGTCGTTGTAACGGAGCCAACTACCCTTCTTGGGCAGTGCAGCCTGATAACTACGGAAGGTGTTGACTGTGTCGATGAGTTGTGTAGTCACATCGCTGCTTGCCTCGCTGTAACGGTCAATCTCAATCTTCTCAGTTGCCTTGTTGATACCAACACCACGCATGGTGGGCTTCACCTCCTGAATGGTACCGTCGGCGTTGAAGGTGAGTTTGTCGATACATACAGAACGACGCTTGTCATCGCTTGGCGAGAAGTCGTTGTGATGATAGAAGAGATACCACTGACCCTTGTAGTTGATGATGCTGTGGTGGTTGGTCCAGCAACCATTAGCATGTTCAGCCATGATGAGTCCCTTATACTCGTATGGACCCATCGGGTTCTTACTCATGGCGTATCCAAGCACTTCGGTGTTTTCTCTTACATAAGGATATGTGAGATAATAGTTGCCATTGTACTCGAATGCGAAAGGACCTTCAGCCTGGCGGTTTGGAAGCCCTTCGAGACAGTTGGCACCCACCATTTCCATCTCACGATTACCAAACTTGACCGTCGTCTTTGGATTGTCGTCGGCAAGTTCTTTCATGTTCTCCTTGAGTTTGGCGCAACGTCCATTGCCCCAGAAGATGTAGGCATTGCCGTCAGATGCTTGAAGCACACAGGGGTCAATGCCGTTGATGCCCTTGATGGGTTCTGGTTCGGGAATGAACGGACCCTCAGGATTGTCGGCAATGGCTACACCTACAGCAAAACCACCACCTGCAGCAGGAGCGGATGGAAAATAGAAATAGTACTTTCCATTTCTGTAAACGCAGTCAGGTGCCCACATCGAATAGGAGTTGGGTCTCACCCAAGGCACCTTGTTCTGTGTAACAATCATACCATGGTCTGTCCAGTCGGTTAAGTTTTCCGATGAGAACACGTGGTAGTCTTCCATGCAGAACCAGTCCTGGCGCTGTCCGACAGGAGGTTTGATGTCGTGCGACGGATAGAGGTACACCTTGTTGTTAAATACGCGCGCTGTAGGGTCAGCCGTGAATTGATTACGGATGACGGGGTTCTGTGCCGAAAGCGCAAGCGGCACACCCATCAGAACTAATGCAATTAGGTTCTTCATTGGCTAGTAATAAAGTAATTGATGATTTTGATAATAAATTTGTTAATAACAATTGTGAAAACTTTGTGCAAATATAGGAATAAAATTCTATCTGAAAGAAATTTTGTCACACTATTTCGTGAAAAAACAACATTCTTTCATGAGAATCCCCCATTTTATGTAAAATGTAACACCAAAAGAGGTTATAAAAAGAAAAAATGTCCCATTCACACTTAAAATTTGGCAAATGGCACTTATCGTAATGAATAAGTAAAGAAATCTCGTTTCTTTTTATGTGCATTCCTCTTTTTCATTCAAATATGAAGATAAAAATGTAAGATAAATGTGGATTTATCGTGTTATTCGGATTTTTTTCTCTATCTTTGCATCCGCAAAAATGAATACACGCATACGACATATTCAACTATTCATGCTTTTCATGATGGCGTGGCTGCCAATTTCGGCGGAGAAAGTTCTCTCCGTTGAGGACTCGGTTGCTGCTGCGCCTCAGTTGGATTCCATCGAAGTCTCGATTCTTACATGTACTCCAGGCAAAGATATGTATGCGAAGTTTGGACACACAGCCTTGCGCATAAGGGATTACACCATGAATCGAGATGTTGTGTTCAACTATGGATGTTTTGACTATAACGCCACCAACTTTGTGTTAAAGTTTCTCTTGGGGAAAACGGACTATTTGCTTAATGCTGAAGAGTTTGGCTATCTAAAATATCGTTATGGAATGTTGGGGAATGGTGTGTTGGAGCAGGTGCTGAATCTGAATCAGGAGGAGGCTAACCGCCTGCGGGTCATGCTCCTGGAGAATTTACGACCGGAGAATCAAGAATATCGATACAACTGGCTCTATGACAATTGCACGGAACGTGCTCGCGACATGATTGAGAAGGCTGTAGAAGGAAGAATTGAGTATGCGGGATTGCTGGATGAAGATGTGACGGTGCGCGACATGTTGCATAAATGTCTGAAAGAATCGCCTTGGGTGTCTTTTGGCATTGATGTGATATTAGGCGAAGAAATCGACCGAAAAGTAGATCGACGTGTCATGATGTTCCTCCCCGATGTGTTCAGGATGGAGGCAGATGGTGCCTATATTGTGAGGAATGACGGTGAGCGGTCTGAATTCATTGCTAACAGAGATACGGTGTTGGAAGATGTGAATGCTCCAGACAAAACCTATTTTTTTCTTTCTCCTTTGTTTCTGTTCTCCTTGTTGCTGTTATGTGCGGTGTTGCTTTTCATTCAAGAGCTCAGAAGGAAAAAGTACACGGCATGGTTGGATGTGGTGATGCATACGTTTCAGGGGGGGGCTGGTTTATTGGTGGCATTCCTTTTCTTCTTGTCGGAGCATCCGGCTGTAGATAGCAACTGGTTGGTTGTCATGTTCAACCCCATCCCACTCTTCTATGCCGCATGGTTGCTCTATTGTTACAAAAAGGGGCGAAAGAACCTTCTCTCTTACGTCAATCTGGCTGTAACAGCAGGATTTATGATAACGATGGTGCTTTGTTTGCAATCCTTCAATCCTGCCATGTGGGTGTTGATGTCCAGTTTTTTAGTCAGAGCCTTATCGCAGGCTCATTTCACCTATCATAAAGGACGATGAAGAAGCAGATTCTTACAACATTTTTTGCCTCTATTGCAATAGCAGGCACGATGGCACAGACAGGTTCTGTGCCACGATTGGTTGTAGGTATATCCATCGATCAATTCCGTTCAGACTATCTCAACGCATTCATGCCGCTTTATGGCGAAGGCGGTTTCAAACTCTTGTTGGAGAACGGACAAGTTTATTCGAATGTGCAGTACCAACATGTGCCGCTTGACCGTGCTTCGGCAATTGCTTCAATTGTGACAGGCACTGTTCCTTACAATCATGGCATTATTGCAGAGGAATGGATGAGCCGCACGGAACTGCATACAAACTATTGTGTAGATGACCGCAACTTCAAGGGTGTGGAGACCAACGATGGTTCCTCGCCTAAGAATCTGTTGGTCAGTACGATTGGCGATGAACTGAAAGTCGCTACCAAGGGAAAGGCATTGGTGTATAGTGTGGCACCTTATCGTGAGGCAGCTGTTCTGGCTGCGGGACATACGGCCGATTGGGCTATGTGGATTGATAGCCAAAACGGAAAGTGGGCTGGCACTACCTATTATGGGCAGACTCCTTCCTGGTTCCGTTATCTTGACGGGAACGCAGTTGCGGACAAGATTTCGACGTTGACTTGGAAACCGACAAATGATGTGGTCGGCTCCTATAATTATTATTTACTGACTGCTCAGAAGCCATTTTCCCACCACTTCACGGCTGATAGCCGCTTCCGTGTGTTCAAGACTTCAGGGTTGGTGAACGAGGAAGTGACCCGTGCTGCACGTTCCTGTTTGGAGAACGGCAATGCCGGAATAGATGATGTGACAGACTTCCTGTCTGTATGCTACTATGCAGGTAACTTCCATCCTGACAATGTGGTGAGCACCACAACTGAACTGCAGGACACCTACATTCGGTTAGATGCAGAACTCTCCACGTTGCTGAAGAAGATAGACCAATTGGTAGGACTTGACAAGACACTCATCTATGTCACTTCCACGGGATATGACGAAGTGGACAACTCGGAGGAACTCTCCCAATACCGCATTCCAACGGGCGATTTCAATATCAATCGTTGTGCCACTTTGCTGAACATGTACCTTTGTGCCATGTATGGCAACGGGCAGTATGTGGAGAGTTATTATCGCAATCAGTTCTATTTGAACCACAAATTCTTGGAGCAGAAGCAACTGAAACTGGCTGAGGTGCTCGAGCATTGTGAGGATTTCCTGTTCCAATTCAGTGGTGTCCGTGATGTGTTCACTTCTCATCGCATCACCCAAGGTGCATGGACACCAGGCATCAGTGCCATTCGCAACGGCTTCAATCCCAAGTGCTCAGGCGACATCATCGTGCAGGTTTCCCCTGGATGGAACATTGTAGATGAAGACAGAAACACCAAACGGATGCAGCGCGACTCATTCTTTGAGTTCCCGCTCATCTTCTTTGGATATACGATAAAACCTGAGAAAGTGGCAACTCCCGTCACAGTCGATTGCATCGCACCGACGGTAGCACACCACATTCGCATCAGAGCACCGAATGCATGCTCCTCTGCCCCACTCTTTTGAAAAGATTAGATAGACTAGATATTCTAGAAGGGCTAGAAAAGCTAGAGAAACTAAATAAAGAACCAACCAAACGAAACAAAAATAATATAAAATATGGGATTTTCATTGAATAAACTGCTCAGCACATTGTTCGGGAACAAGGCTGCTCGCGACATCAAGGAGATTCGCCCCATCGTGGAGCAAATTCTTGCCGTGGAACCTGAGATTCAGAGACTCAGCAACGACGAACTGCGTGCCAAAGTGGATGAGATTAAGGTGCAACTGCAAGATAAAGTAAAGGAAAAGCGCAACGAGATTGCTGAACTGAAGAATAAGATTCAGGAAACGGAAATCGACAAGCGTCAACCCATCTTCGAGGCTATCGACAAGAAAGAGATTGAAGTGCTTGATCTCTTTGAGGAAGGACTGACCGAGGTGCTGCCCACGGTGTATGCCATTGTGAAGGACACGGCTCGCCGTTTTGCCGAAGCGGAAAATGGCGACATCATCGTGACTGCCACCGACTTTGACCGCGACCTCTCTATCGAACATGACTTTGTCGATATTGACGGAGGCAAAGCCATCTGGCATAATCATTGGGTGGCAGGTGGCAACGAGATGACGTGGAACATGATTCACTACAACGTGCAGTTGTTTGGTGGCATCGTGCTCCATCAAGGTAAGATTGCCGAGATGGCGACGGGTGAAGGTAAAACCCTTGTGGCAACTTTGCCAGTGTTCCTCAATGCTCTCTCACGCAATGGTGTGCATGTGGTGACGGTCAATGACTACCTCGCCAAACGTGACTCTGAGTGGATGGGCCCGCTTTATATGTTCCATGGACTTAGCGTTGATTGTATTGACAAGCACCAACCCAATTCTGAGGCCCGTCGCAAGGCTTATCAGGCAGACATCACTTTCGGTACCAACAACGAGTTTGGTTTCGACTATCTGCGCGATAATATGGCGATGGCACCGAAAGACCTCGTTCAGCGCATTCACAACTATGCCATTGTCGATGAGGTTGACTCTGTGCTCATCGATGATGCTCGTACCCCACTCATCATTTCAGGTCCTATACCAAAGGGGGATGTACAGATGTTTGAAGAGTATTGCCCCATCGTGGAACAACTCGTGGAGGCACAGCGCCGTTTGGCTCAGAACTACCTCTCTGAAGCCAAGAAACTCATCGAGTCGGACAATAAGGACGATGTGACCGCAGGTTTTCTCTCTCTCTTCCGCGCTTACAAGAGCCTTCCAAAGAGCAACGCACTCATTAAATTCCTCTCTCAGCCAGGTATCAAGACTGGACTTTTGCAGACAGAGGAAATCTATATGGAAAACAACAACCGCCGTATGCCAGAGGCGATTGAACCCTTGTTCTTCGTGGTGGATGAGAAGTTGAAGTCTGTGGAGATGACTGACAAGGGTAACCAACTCATCGCCAACATCGTGAAGGACGATACCTTCTTTGTGTTACCAGACATCACCACCCAGTTGTCAGAGTTGGAGAACGAGAAGTTTGAAAACGAAGACGACAGACTCGCCAAGAAGGATGCCCTCATGCAGGATTATGCTCTCAAGGCTGAGCGTGTACACACCATCCAGCAGTTGCTGAAGGCATACACCATGTTTGTGAAGGATGACGACTACGTCATCATGGATGGCGAAGTGAAGATTGTCGATGAACAAACAGGTCGTATCATGGAAGGTCGCCGCTGGAGCGACGGACTCCATCAGGCTGTAGAAGCTAAAGAGCGTGTGAAGGTGGAAGCCGCCACTCAAACCTTTGCTACCATCACCTTGCAGAACTACTTCCGCATGTACCACAAACTGGCAGGCATGACGGGTACTGCCATTACGGAGGCTGGCGAGTTCTGGGACATCTACAAACTCGATGTGGTGGAGATTCCCACCAACCGTCCCATCGCCCGCATCGACATGAACGACCGTGTGTATAAGACCAACCGCGAAAAGTACAACGCGGTGATTGAGGAAATTGTGAAGATGCGCAACAGTGGTCGCCCCACCCTCGTGGGCACTACATCGGTCGAGATTTCCGAGTTGCTCTCCCGCATGCTCTCCATGCGCAAGATACCCCATCAGGTGCTCAACGCCAAACTTCACCAGAAGGAAGCCGACATTGTGGCACTGGCTGGTCAGAGTACCCTCGGCGAAGTCGTCAACCCCGACGGAACAAAAGAGGAAAAGATGTTAGGAGCCGTGACTATTGCCACAAACATGGCAGGTCGTGGTACAGACATCAAACTCTCCGATGAGGTGAAAGCTGCCGGAGGTCTTGCCATCATCGGTACTGAACGGCATGAGAGCCGCCGAGTGGATAGGCAGTTGCGTGGACGTTCCGGCCGTCAGGGCGACCCGGGCTCTTCTGTCTTCTATGTGTCATTGGAAGACAAACTCATGCGCCTCTTTGCCAGCGACCGCATCTCCAAAGTGATGGATCGTCTCGGATTTGAGGAAGGAGAAATGATTGAGCACAAGATGATTAACCAGAGCATCGAACGTGCCCAGAAGAAGGTGGAAGAGAACAATTTCGGCATCCGTAAGCGTCTGCTCGAATATGACGATGTGATGAACAAGCAGCGTAAGGTCATCTATGAGCGTCGCCGCCATGCCTTGATGGGTGAACGTATTGGCATGGACATTGCCAACATGATTTGGGATCGTGTGGTTCATATTCTCAGCAATGGTGACTACGAAAGTTGCCGCGAGGACTTCCTGCGCATCTTTGGTATGGACATTCCGTTCGACATGGAAAAGTTTGAGGCAGAGACCCGTGAAAAACTTGAAGACGAAGCTTTCGACATTGTCATCGACTCTTTCAAGAAGCGTAGTGCACGACTTGCATCGGTTGCCTTTCCCGTCATCAAAGATGTCTATGAAACCAAGGGAAGCATGTATGAGAATATTCTCGTGCCCATCACCGACGGACGTCATGGCTATCAGATTAGCATTCCTCTCAAGGAGGCTTACGAGACGCAAGGCAACTCCATCCTCGTAGCCTTTGAAAAAGCCATTCTGCTCCATACTATTGACGATGCATGGAAGGAGAATCTCCGTGCACTCGACGAATTGAAACAGTCCGTGCAGAATGCGTCCTACGAGCAGAAAGACCCACTTCTCATCTTTAAGCTAGAGTCTGTCAATTTGTTCGATACGATGGTCAACGAAATCAATGATGGCACGATTTCTGTACTCATGCGCTGCTCCATTCCTATTGCTCAAGAACGTGACGTGCAGCAAGCACCCGCAGCCGGTATGGATGAGCCCAAACAGCACCTTACAGAGAGTCATCAGAATCTTGATGAGCCATCAGAGACCCAGCGTCAGCAGGCACAAGCCGCAGGAACAGACACTCGTGCTCGCCAACCCATAGCACCAATCGTCAACAATGGTCCTAAAATCGGGCGCAATGATCCATGTCCTTGTGGCAGTGGTAAGAAATATAAGAATTGTCATGGGCGTGGGTTGTAACTCATGCTGATGACAATAGTAACAGGGAGGGGATGAACAAACTGGTTCATCCCCTCCCTGTTGTGTATATGATTGCAATCCTTTTATCCCTGCTGATGGTTGATACAAATGCCTTGTAGATACCATTCGTAGAGGCGGTGAATGCCCTCGTCAATCTCGATGGTGTGGTGCCAACCAAGACGATGGAGTTTAGACACATCAGTAAGTTTCTTTAAGGTGCCGTCTGGTTTTGTAGCATCCCATCGGAGTTCGCCCTTGAAACCAATTTCCTGCATGATACGCTCAGCCACCTCCTTGATGGAAATTTCCTTTCCTGTACCCACATTGATGTGGCAGTTGCGGATTTCCTTGATGCCGTCGCGGTTAACAATGAAATCACTCTTCTCAACCACATCCTTGAAATCGACGTTGAGGAGACAATAAACGGAGGCATCTGCCATCTCTTCACTCCAAAGGAACTCACGCATAGGTGAACCTGTTCCCCAAAGGGTAACTGCTTCAGGAGTAATGCCATAATGACGAAGTACCTGAAGAATCGTATATTCATCGCTCATGGAGGTTGCCATGATGGTTTGGAATGCTTGAGATTGAGCCTCATCCTGTGCGCCTTGTCCATCCACCATCTTAGGCACTTTCATTGATACGGGGCGAAGACAGAGATCTTTACGGACTGCCTCCCAATCGCCCTCGTTGAGGCACTTTGCCAAATGAATCTTGCGAATCATGGCAGGGAGAACATGAGAGTTCTCCAAGTGGAAGTTGTCGTTGGGACCATAGAGGTTGGTCGGCATGACGGCGATGTAGTTGGTGCCATACTGCAGGTTGAACGACTCGCACATTTTCAAGCCTGCAATCTTGGCGATAGCATAAGGCTCGTTGGTGTATTCAAGGGGTGACGTGAGCAGACAATCCTCAGGCATCGGCTGGGGTGCTTCACCTGGATAAATGCAGGTAGAGCCGAGAAAGAGCAGTTTCTTCACGTCATGTTTCCATGCCTCGCCAATTATGTTCTGCTGAATCTGCAAGTTCTGATAGATGAAGTCTGCACGATATTGCAGGTTCGCCATGATACCTCCTACATGAGCAGCAGCCAAGACGACGGCATCGGGCTGTTCTTCGTCGAAGAATTTCTTCACAGCCACAGGGTCAAGCAGATCCAACTCTGCATGTGACTTGCCAACAAGATTGTCGTAACCGCGTTTTTTGAGGTTGTTCCAAATGGCAGAACCGACCAAACCATGATGACCTGCCACGAATATCTTAGATTTCTTATCTAAAGCCATAACTCTTTATTTCACAAGTCCTTTCTCCAAATATTCAGCCAAGTTGGTTCTCATCACTGATGCTACATGGTCGGCTGCCACCTTCTCCATATCGTGCTTCACCATGATGGAAACGAGTTGCTCGAAAGAGGTTGACTGCGGATTCCAACCAAGTTTTTCTTTTGCCTTGGTAGGGTCTCCCCAGAGATTGACCACATCAGTAGGACGGTAGAAGTCGGGACTGACCTCAACGAGAGTCTTGCCTACAAGGTTGTCGGGACCCGCAATGCAGATGCCCTTCTCATCCATGCCCTCACCCTCAAACTTGAGTTCGATACCAGCAGCCTTGAATGCATAGTAAGCGAACTCACGCACAGAATGCTGAACACCTGTAGCGATGACAAAATCTTCTGGTTTCTCCTGCTGAAGGATGAGCCACATACACTCCACATAGTCTTTTGCATACCCCCAGTCACGAAGTGAGGAGAGGTTGCCCAAGTAGAGTTTGTCCTGCTTGCCCTGTGCGATACGTGCAGCGGCAAGTGTAATCTTGCGGGTCACGAAAGTTTCGCCACGACGTTCTGACTCGTGGTTGAACAGAATACCAGAGCAGCAATACATATTGTAAGCCTCACGGTATTCCTTCACAATCCAGAAGCCATAAAGTTTTGCCACTGCGTAGGGAGAATATGGATGGAAGGGTGTCTTTTCATTCTGGGGAACTTCTTCCACCTTGCCATACAACTCAGAGGTGGAAGCTTGGTAGATGCGGCATGTGTCTGCCAATCCGCAAAGGCGTACTGCCTCCAGCACACGGAGCACGCCGACAGCATCGACGTCTGCCGTGAACTCAGGTGAATCGAAGCTCACCTGCACATGTGACTGTGCGGCAAGGTTGTAAATCTCAGTGGGTTGTACCTTGCTGACCACTTGGAGCATCGACATCGAGTCGCCCAAATCTGCGTAGTGCAGGTGAAAGTTTGGAGTCCCTTCAAGATGTGCAATGCGCTCACGGTAATCGACAGATGAACGGCGAATGGTGCCGTGCACTTCGTAACCCTTTGCAAGAAGAAACTCCGAAAGGTATGAACCGTCCTGTCCGGTGATACCTGTAATTAATGCAACTTTTCTTTCCATATTATAATCATTATATTTAAGTTTCGGAAGTTCCAAACGCTTCATTTTCAACAACGAATAAAACGAAT
>SAMEA3663015__coassemble_532_pt1 | contig 14557 bp, 16 predicted proteins | sample SAMEA3663015__metabat2_low_PE_019 | metagenome-assembled genome bin SAMEA3663015 (sample SAMEA3663015) | pig gut metagenome | biome: pig gut; feature: pig-associated habitat; material: faeces | place: France | collected 2012
CATCATTGGAAACCTAAATTTTTCACTTTTCACTTTTCACTTTTCACTTTTTTTTGTACCTTTGTGGGCAAAAAGAAGGAATATGGCGAAAGATAAGACTGCATACGTGTGCAGTTCATGCGGTTACGATAGTCCTAAATGGATCGGGAAGTGCCCCGCTTGTGGGGAGTGGAACACGTTTCAGGAGGTGAAGTTGGGAAAGAAAACGACGTCGGCTGTAGCGTCGGAGTTTCGGCTGGATGTGAAGTCAAGCCCCATCTCCATGTCGAAGATTGAGACGGAAGAGGAACCGCGCATCGACATGGGGGATGGCGAACTGAACCGTGTGTTGGGTGGCGGGTTGGTGCCTGGCAGCATGACGCTGCTGGGTGGTGAGCCTGGTATTGGTAAATCGACGCTCATTCTTCAAACGGTGATGAGGCTGAAGGGCATGAAGGTGCTATATGTGAGTGGGGAGGAGAGTGCGCGCCAGTTGAAGTTGAGAGCGGATAGGATAAATCTGAACCCTAACCCTAACCTTGACCATGATTCTGGTTCTCAGCCCTCGAATGTCCTTGTGGTGTGTGAGGCGATGATTGAGACGGTGTTTGAGCACATCAAGGCTGTGGGGCCTGATTTGGTGGTGATTGACTCGATTCAGACGATGGCGACGGAAACGGTGGAGTCGTCGCCTGGCAGTGTGACGCAGATTCGTGAGTGTGCGGCGATGTTGCTGAAGTTTGCGAAGGAGACGAACACGCCTGTCATTGTGATTGGACACATCAATAAAGAGGGTACGATAGCCGGTCCCAAGATATTGGAACACATGGTTGATACGGTGTTGCAGTTTGAGGGTGACCAGCATTATATGTACCGCATTGTACGTGCCATCAAGAACCGTTTTGGTTCGACAGCAGAGTTGGGCATCTACGAGATGGTGCATAACGGTCTGCGCCCTGTGGAGAATCCTTCGGAACTGCTGTTGAGCGATGTGAAGGAGGGTGAGGAATTGAGTGGCGTGGCAGTGGCATGTTCGATAGAGGGTGTACGCCCTTTGCTCATTGAGACACAGGCTTTGGTGAGCACAGCAGCATACGGCACTCCGCAGCGTTCGGCAACGGGTTTTGACTTGAGACGTCTGAATATGCTCTTGGCTGTGTTGGAGAAGCGGGTGGGCTTTAAGTTGCCCCAGCGTGATGTGTTCCTCAATATCGCTGGTGGAATTCGTGTGACCGATCCTGCCATCGACCTGAGTGTGATAGCGGCTGTGTTGTCGAGCAATGTAGATACGGGCATACCGAGAGACATCTGTTTCACGGGTGAAGTGGGACTGAGCGGTGAGGTGCGTCCTGTGAGCCGCATCGCGCAGCGTATTGCCGAGGCAGACAAGTTGGGTTTCCGAAAAATCATCATTCCTAAGGCGAACATGAATGGGTTGGACAAAGGCAAGTTCAAGATTGAGATTGTGCCTGTGAGGAAGGTGGAAGAGGCGTTGCGGGAACTATTTGGGTGAAAAGAACTCTTTTAACAATATTTGTGCATTTGGTAAATGATTGATTTTGTTGCACTTGTAATTTTTGCAAAAAAAGTTGTGCACAATTTTTTTTGTTGAATAAATTTTTTTTGTGTAATTTTGCACTCGAATTTCGGCATCATGTGTCGGATGAATCGCAAACTCAAAAAAGAACGCAAAAAGAAAAAAGATTATGTCGACAGTGAAGACAAGAGCACTTCTGGTGGATGTGGCTCGACAACTGTTCGCAAAGAATGGCTTCGAGGACACGTCGATGAACGACATTGCCGTCAGTGCAAACCGAGGTCGCCGTACACTCTACACTTATTTTAATAGTAAGGAGGAGATTTATTTGGCAGTCATCCAGACGGAATTGGAACGTCTGTATGGGCGTATGGAAGAGGTGGCTCGTAAGAGCATTCCGCCTGAGGAGAAGATGGTTCAACTCATTTTTGCTCATCTGGAGGTGATGAAGGAGGCTGTGTATCGCAATGGTAATCTGCGTGCCGAGTTTTTCCGTGACGTGTGGAAGGTGGAGTCGGTGCGCAAGACGTTTGACAAGAATGAAATCAATCTTTTCCGTCGCATCATGAATGAGGGTATCGACAAGGGTGTGTTTGAGATTCGCAACGTGCGTCTTGCTGCTGAGATCATGCACTACTGCCTGAAAGGCTGTGAGGTGCCTTACATCTATGGTCGTTATGCTGCTCAGAATGCCGAAGAACTCTATCCGTATGTACGGGGCATGGTTCTCAAGGCTTTTTGCAGAACGCCGAAATATGGAAAATATTAAATTCACATATCAACAAAAACTCAAATAAAGAATTATGGGACTTTTAACTGGTAAGACAGCCCTCATCACAGGTGCTGCACGCGGCATCGGTAAGGCTGTCGCTATGAAGTTTGCCCAGGAAGGTGCAAACATCGCTTTTACTGATTTGGTGTTGAACGACGATATGGCTGCAGGTCTTGAGGCAACTCGTAAGGAGATTGAGGCTTTGGGCGTCACTTGTCGTGCTTATGCTGGCAACGCAGCCGATTTTGCTGAGACAGAGGCTGTGGTGAAGAAGATTCACGAGGACTTCGGTTCTATCGACGTGTTGGTCAACAATGCAGGTATCACTAAGGATGGTTTGATGCTCCGCATGAGTGAGGCTCAGTGGGATGCTGTGCTCAATGTGAACTTGAAGTCTGCTTTCAACTTCATTCACGCATGTGCTCCGATCATGCTCCGTCAGCGTGGTGGCTCTATCATCAACATGTCTTCCGTTGTAGGTGTTCATGGTAATGCGGGTCAGTGCAACTACTCTGCATCAAAGGCTGGTATGATTGGCTTGGCTAAGTCTATCGCCCAGGAACTTGGTCCTAAGGGTGTACGTGCCAACGCTGTGGCTCCAGGCTTCATCGAGACAGCCATGACTGCACAGTTGCCAGAGGAAATCCGTGCTGACTGGATGAAGAAGATTCCACTCCGTCGTGGTGGTCAGGTGGAGGATATCGCTAACGTGTGTCTCTTCCTCGCATCTGACATGTCCAGTTACGTTTCTGGTCAGGTTGTCCAGATTGACGGTGGCATGAATATGTAAAATTGATTTACTATTTGACGATTTACAATTTACAATTTGCCATGCGGCGTGGATGAAATCGTAAATAGCTAAATAGAATATAAATCGTAAATGGTCGAATGGTAAATGTAATCTACGAAGATAATCACGTCATCATTGTTTCTAAGCAATCGGGGGAAATTGTGCAGGGCGACAAGACTGGTGACAAGCCCCTGAGTGAAACAGTGAAGCAATACATCAAGGAAGCGTATGCCAAGCCTGGCGACGTCTTCCTTGGTGTTGTTCATCGTCTGGACCGTCCTGTGTTCGGACTGGTGTTGTTTGCACGTACTTCCAAGGCATTGGCGCGTATGAACACGATGTTTGCCAATGGCGAAGTACACAAGACCTATTGGGCTGTCGTGAAGGATGCCCCCGAACAGCCCGAAGGTACACTGACGCATTGGTTGGTGCGCAACGAGAAACAAAACAAATCGTATGCCTACGACCATGAAGTGCCTCACAGTAAGAAGGCTGTGCTCGATTACCGTGTTATCGGTCGTTCTTACAACTACACGCTGCTGGAAATCGATTTGAAGACGGGTCGCCATCATCAGATTCGTTGTCAGTTGGCAAAAATCGGCTGTCCCATCAAGGGTGACCTCAAATATGGTGCCAAACGTAGCAACCCCGATGGCAGCATTTCCCTTTTGAGCCGCACCATGCAGTTCATCCATCCTGTCAGCAAAAAAGAAATTGTCGTCGAAGCACCGCTGCCTGACGACAATCTCTGGAAATCTTTCATTCTTTCACATACGCCTTGACGATTCTCACCTCCTTCAGTGGTACATCTTGTGCGTTTGTCTTGATCTTTTGGATGGCTTCCACCACTTTCATGCCTTCCACCACTTCGCCGAACACCGTGTATTCATTGTCCAACCAGGGTGCACCGCCATGTATGCCGTAACTTCTTCGTAAATCATGTGGATAAATGATGGGAGGATTTTCCGATATGTCCCATTTTGCTTCGTCCAGCAACTTCTCCAGCAGGTTGCTTACTCCATCGCGGTCACGAGCCTGTCGCAATGCATCCAATTTCTCCTTGTTTGCCATCTGTTTCTTCATGTAGAGCACTTCTGTGTCGCGTTTTTCTCTGGCGGTCTCAAACCCATCCATGTCTGCCTCTGAACACGTCTTGCCCGTCACGATATAAAACTGGAACTTGTCACTTGCCCTGTCAGGATTCTCTTCATCGCCATCCCTTGCAGCCGCCAGCACACCCCGTTTGTTGAAGTGCTTAGGCCACACAATTTCTGCGGGAATCCTTTCTGTAATGGTGTCACCATCTGGTGTCACAGGCACCTCATATCCCTCAGGACGTGTCTTCGGGTCGCCTGTCTGCACCATGAAGTTGCGAATGACTCGGTGAAATGTCACTCCTGTGTACATTCCCTCCTTCACATTCTTCACGAAGTTGTCCCGATGTCCGGGGGTGTCATCGTAGAGTTTCACCCGAATCTCACCCATCGTGGTTTCTAACACCACCTCTGTTTCTTGTCCTCCGTCAGTGCACCCCATGCACATCATGCCGCATGCCCAAAACAATATGACAAAAAAATTCTTCATATATAACCAGTTTAGTGATTTTGTATCCATTTGTTGGGGCAAAGTTACGAATTAGCGAAGAAAAAAAGCAAGAAAAACGGGCTTTTATTTTGTATTGTCTAAAATTTGCACTACCTTTGCACTCGATTTGAATAATCGAGGCTGTGTCTCAGCATTGCTTAAACGAGTTTGGCATTGCTTTCCGACTTGTACTCGGTTTGAAAAAGCGGGAAGTAGCGCAGTTGGTTAGCGTACACGTCTGGGGGGCGTGTGGTCGCCAGTTCGAGTCTGGTCTTCCCGACTAAAGCAGTAAACGAGTGAATCGTTTACTGCTTTTTTGTGTTTTATGCCTTACGCTTCCATGATTACCCCTTCATCGCAAGCATTTGTACATGTCCTGCACAAGCATTTTAGAGGCTATGGCGTAAGCAATTTGAAGACTTGCGCACATCTAAAATATTTTGAAACTTTGAATTTAAAATTTGAAAGTTGCAAATTTAAATTTGAAAGTTTCAAATATTTTTTTGCAACTTTCAAAATATAACCCGATACGGCAACACTACAAATTGGAATACGGCAACGCTATAAAACGGAACACGGCAAGACAGAAAAATGGTTGTGGAAGTCACCTTCTTGGGGATGCGGAACCCGATTCTTGGAAGGTCATACATATATATAAATATGGACATATGTGAAAAAAAGTTTTGGAAAAGTTTGGTAGTTGTACATATTATTACTTATCTTTGCAACCGAGAAAAGAATCATGCCCATGAGTACAAAGACCATGACAAAGATGTTAGCAGAGTATTTCAAGACCCAACCCGTCTTGAAGGCATGGTTGTTTGGCTCCTTTGCACGTGGGGAAGAAACGTCCAAGAGTGATGTGGACTTGCTTGTGGAATTTGATAAAAATGCACGTGTCAGTTTAATGAAACATGCAGGAATGATTGTTGATTTGGAACGCAAGTTACGTCGTCCCGTCGACTTGGTCACTGATGGCACACTCTTGCCTTTTGCTGTAGAAAGTGCTAATCGTGATAAAATACTGATATATGAGAGAGCCAGTTAGAGACAAGGGACGCTTGGAACACATGAAGGCTGCGATAGAACATGTGTTAGATTTCACCAAAGAAAAGTCAATGGATGATTTGTCAGAGAACTCCATTGAATTTTATGGCATTGTCAAATGTATAGAAATCGTAGGCGAAGCAGCCTATAAACTGTCACCCATATTTAAGGATGCTCACCCCGACACACCTTGGAGTGTGATTGAAAAGATGCGCCATGTATTGGTACACGATTATTATCAGATAGAGAAGAGCGAGGTGAAATATGTTGTGGAAGATGATCTTTACCCTCTTTATGAACAGATTTCCCGCTATCTTACCGAGACAAACTGGGAAGAATGGGAAAAGAAGAAATAAACTCATCATATTGTTGAACATTAACCCTTCAAAGCCTATGGGATAAGGAAATATATTTTATAAAGACATATTAGAAAGAAGCGTCCGCTTAGAATCTGGTCTTCTGAAATTTCGGCAAAAATAAAGAGACTATCTAGAGTACAAGCAAGGATGCTCACGCTGATGGCGTGGGCTTTTACTCGTATATGATAGTCAGGTGTTTGCCGATACCTCAGAAGACGTAGACGATAAAGTAATTGTCCACGTTTTCTTTTTGTCTGTATAATAATACCTTTGGGATATATAAACATTAATATTAAACTAATCTAAAGACTTTAATTATGGGATTTCTAACTATTTTGGAATTTATAAAGTGCTTATTTGCAAATGATGCTTCAGACGATGATATGGATAATGACATCACATCCATATCGAAAGCCAAGGCAAAGAAGTCTGAACGTATTTTTTCTAGGTTCATTGCTCGTATACCAGAAGATGACTTGGATGACGATGAATTGTCTACAAAATTAGACAATATACTAGAGCGTTTTTTCGAGGGAGATGTATCTAATCTCTCCACAGCTTTGGAGAATGCTTACCAGGAATGGAAAAAAGAGCAAAAAGAGAAAAAAGAACAAGCTAATAGAAAACGAAACAATCATTCTATTATTGATGTGATTAAAAGATTCGACTTCTTGTCAGACAAAGAAAAGGCAGATTTATTCGATTATTTTAGAAACTTCTATGATTTGGATTTATCTGAGGAGATATGGAAGGGAATAAGAAAAATTGTTATTGAGTGGTTTATTGATAGAAAACTGAACAACGATAAGTTAAAGTTCGTTGAATTAGTAAGATATCATATAAATTTTGTTGCAAAAGATTTTGGAATAAGAGTTCCTGATCAAAATACCCCGTTGAATAGTGAGGAATTAACATGGCAAACCATGATCTTCGAAAAATTCTCCGCAGATGCTGAAGATTTTGCCTATTGCGAAGAGGATTATTATGAATATGTTAAAAGATACTATTTTAACCCAGAGAATCCTCCAAAACCGATAGAATGTGATGATTTAATAGTAAATCGCCCTTGTTATTTCAAAGGTATCATGCAATTTGAAACTCCACACTATCATATGGGAAAATGTTATTATGGAGATGACACATGTCAAGATGTGAAAGTATATCTGTTTGGAGACAATCTTGAGGTGTTAACTGATGAAGGAAGGACAATTGTTGTATTATCAAAAATAATAGAGATGGAATTTGATGATAAATTATATGAGAACGAAGGTGTTTTAATTTTGAAAATTACGGATCAAAATAACTTGAAACTTTTTCTGAAATATCCTGAAGAATCGGAAGATGATGACGAAGAGAATACTAAGACTATTTATTTATCGGACATGCTTAAATTTAAAGCTCTTATGTTATATTTTATAAAACATCAACAATAATGTGAAAGAAAAGTTATTATTCAAAAAAGTAGAGAGTTTCGTGCAGGGGCTACGAGGTAGTAGTACGATGAATAGAACGTGTGTACTCGTATTGTTGGTTATGGTATTGACAGCGTGTGCTAAAGGTCAAATCAATAAAGAAAACCAGACGTTGTCTTCAAAGATAATGCAGATTGATGAAGAACCACAAGTTTTGGAAACTCATGATGGTAATAACAATATGGATAGGTGGTGCGTAATGGGTGTTACTATCCAAAACAAATTAGCCCGACCTATATCGGGGTCAGATTATCAAGTCTTTTTCAATGAAGTGGATATACGAACAGATGAATCTCGAACATGGTCGGAAAAAGGTAGGGATATTCCGCCACATGGTTCCATTACGTATAAAAATAAAGTTGGATATTATTATGATTTGAGGAATGCCTATGTCAAGTTCACAATATCAGACGAGGAAATATCCAAAAAATATTTTGTTTCAAAAGATAATGAATATACAGAATATCTTAAATGTAAGAAAGAATAGGTTGAAAAAACACTATTTGAGTAATCAAAAACACATATAATATAAACTTAAAAAACAACGAGACTATGAATAACAGATTTTTTAAGCCTTTTGAAGGAAAAAAGTACAAGGAAGGGATAAATGGCAAAAAGATATTGGTGTTAGGAGCCAGTTTCTACTGCAACTGGGATGGGAATGACGGTAGAAATAAGTGTGAATTCTTTGACGAGTGCACAAATCCTATGAAAAGAGATTCAAGTAAGTTTGATGGAATTTGTCCCTCTTACAAGAAAACAAGACAAAAACTATCGGAAGAGCCTTCGAATGCGGTATCAGAGAATTACCGTGCTTATAAGGTTTTTGCAAATCTCATCAAAGAATTTGTAAAAGATGAAGAGGATGTGTGGCAAAGAATGGCTTTTACTAACTACCTACAGTTTTTTTCTCCAACAATGGAGACAAAGAAAGAGTATTTGAGTCCACGCGATTTTGAGGCATTTTGTGAAACTTTAAATGAGTTACAGCCTGATATTGTCATTGTATGGGGACTAGCCATTCTTGAAAAAGTTAGAGAGGAGAACCCATACGTTATTGACTTTGAGAATTTACCTCAGACAGAATGGTATGTGTGCCATATCAGAATACCTGGCGTGAATCATGATATTACTCTTGTTAGCAGTTATCACCCATCATCAAGAAAATACTGGTATGAAAGCCTTGAAACACTAACCAAATATATGAAAAAATTATTGCAATAAAAAAGGTAAATCTGTCAAATGTTACCATAAAATGACTCCTGTTTCAAAAAAAGAGATAAAAACATTAGTAATAAAATAGAGATTATGATAGTAGAACGAATAATAAAATTTGCTCGTCGTAAAGGTTATGATGACTATTATGCAGCCGATCTGTTAGATTCTTATGATGCTAACATTGCATTGTTTGGAGGCGTACTACAATTCTGCATTTGGGTACTTGGTCGTTCATTAAATATTTGGCCTAATATTGAAAATCTGATAATAACGGGACAATTTATCACTTTGATGATACTTATTGGATCAATCGTTCCATATTTTATTATTAAATACAATAAAAAGGTCGGAAACATCGAACATGAACGAATAGCCTACATGATTGCATCCGTTATCAGTTCCCTTTTCTTAATGATTATACGATATGCTCCATTTGTCTCTATTGTTACATTAATCATTCGTTTTTTTGTAACTGGATCTAAACATGGATACTCCCAAAATGTATGGATTGTCAGTGGCATCGGTCTGGGGGCACTTGCCGTTTTTTCTTTTATTTACCATATGATAATGTCCCGCCTGATAAAAGAGACTCGGTATTATGTTGATTGGAAAATTAATCAGACAGTCGGACATTTTGACGAATCTATTTCACGTAGTGAAAAATGGAGACGCCCTTCTAACGATTTGGATTTTGAGAAACAAGATGAGTATCGGTATCGTAATCTTCAGGTTGCCGCTTTTGTGGGAGCATTAATAGGTGCATTCTCTGCATTTATTTTTACTATTAGTTTTATCCCTATGAAGAATCCTTTCGAGGCAAGTAAGCATATCAAGCAAATAGAACAAAAAGTAAAATCCCCCAATGAGACTAACACTAATAAAGATGATGTTAAAATGTATAATTCAACTAACAATCTGCTTGAGGAACAGGACGCATCAAATCTTACAGAATATTCCAGTACTGAAGAATTTGAAGGTGAGGAAAATGTAAGAGACACGCCATACAATACATCCTCTTCTTTTCATCAATCGGCTGTCATTAATGATCCTGATGGATATACTAATGTGCGTTCGGCTCCCAATTTAAACTCGGACATAGTTAAAGAAGTCTATGATGAAGAGGTGTTCTTTTATGAGCCATCACCTGATGCTAAATGGGTTATTATTTATGAAGATGAAACATCTTCTACTCCTATTGGCTACATGAGTTCTAGTCGAGTGAAGAAGATAGCATCAGCTAGTAGATCAGGAGGAAGTAATAGTGGCTACAATACTGTATTATCTAAAAGGAAACTCTCCGTTTCCGATTTAGATGGCAAAACGAAGAAAGAACTTGAAATCATGAGAAATAGCATATATGCTCGATATGGTTATAAGTTCAAGCGTGAAGATCTACTCAATCATTTCTCACAGTATTCATGGTATAATCCAAGTACCAGCGATATGACTTCTGTATATAATCAGATGTCAAGCATTGAAAAATATAATGTGGAGTTCATCAAGAAGCATGAATAAATAATGAAATTTGTATTCGCAATCTTATCACTTTGGCTATTTGCTTGCAACTGCGATTCGGAGCAAAAGACAAATGGGCATGCGGATTCTCTTGATACTATAGAGTGTTCGAGGGAAGGCGATTCCCTTTCTGTCAATTCCGTTCCTGCATATGCTCAAAAAATCATCAATGCTTATCCTGATTTCAGAATCAGGTATACAGATGGATGTTTGGTCTTCACAGATGGAACCAGAATCACTTGTGATGATGGGAAAACAAAGAGTTTCATCGAAAAGTTAGATAATTGTGATGTGGAAGACATGTTCTCCATGACATATGATACGACAGCAACAACGCCATTATATCTTCATGACTGTGGCAGAGGAAGATGTGAGGAACTTTTCAAGAAGATGTATGGCAGTACGGAGATAGAAGCTCGTGAGAATTTGGTATATGTTGATTGGTTTGGACAGAAAATCCCCTTCACAAAAGTCAATGGTGCATCAGAACAACTAAAGAAAGTTGCATCTGAATTAGCTAAATTACCTCGTTATCGAAAGTATCTCACAAATGCATCTTCTTTCTATTGGAGAAAAGTACGTGGGGCTAATCGTCAAAGTGCACATAGTTACGGTATTGCTATTGATATTAATACAACCTACTCTAACTATTGGCTTTGGTCAAATCCCAAGTGTAGCGAAACGGATAAGATTCAATATACGAACAGAATACCAATAGAAATAGTTAAAGTCTTTGAGAAGCATGGTTTCATATGGGGAGGGAAATGGTATCATTATGATACAATGCATTTTGAATACAGACCAGAGTTCTTCATAGACTAATCACAAAACATCACTTTATAAGTATCAAAAAGGCACCCAGCGTGGTTTACGTTGGGTGCCTTTAATTTATACATCGTTACAGAGTTTATTCCTCTGCATCCATCTTCCACTTGCCGTCCACTTTGAGGACTTTGGTCTTCTCACTCTTGGCAGAGCCGTCATCATACTTCATGGTATAGTCAACATTGGCTGAGTTGCCGTTTTCTGCCGACTCCATGTACGAGGAAATGTACATCAGCGTGGAGGGAATAACCCAAGAAGGAAAGGTGAGAAAATGTTAATTTGTTATTTTTGTCAGTTGATTTTCGTCCTTATGCATAATCACACGTTTCTTAGCGACTTTTGTGAATTTTGTTTGGTGGTGTCGATTGAAAGGTGTAATTTTGTACCTAAATAATATTGGCAATGCAATAGATTCCTCATACGCTCAATTTATGTTGACAGAAAAGACCTTGGAGAAGTTGCGCATTTTGGCAGAATCGGCGAAGTATGATGTATCGTGCTCGTCGAGTGGTACTGTGCGTGGCGGAAAACAGGGTATGGTGGGAAATACGGTGGGAGGAGTCGGCATCTGTCATTCGTTTGCTGATGACGGACGTTGCATCTCGCTCCTGAAGGTGATGCTGACCAACTACTGCATGTATGATTGTGCCTACTGCATCAACAGAAGGAGTAACGATATCAAGCGGGCAACGCTGGCGGTGCATGAGTTGGAGGAGATAGTGATGGAGTTCTATCGAAGGAACTACATCGAGGGGCTGTTCTTGAGCAGTGGAGTGGTGAGGAATCCTGACTACACGATGGAACGGCTGGCTGCCATTGCCCGAGACTTGCGGACGGTGCATCACTTCAATGGCTACATCCACTTGAAGAGCATACCGGGTGCCAGTCGCGAACTGATGAGTGAGGCGGGGCGGTATGCCGACCGTATGAGTGTGAACATCGAGATACCCAACGAGAAGTCGCTGAAACTCTTGGCTCCCGAGAAAGACCACCAGAGTGTGTTCACCCCCATGCGCATTATTCAGCAGGGAGTGCTGGAGAACAGGGAGGACCGGAAACACCTGCGGCATGTGCCGCATTTCGTGCCTGCGGGTCAGAGCACCCAGATGATAGTGGGGGCAACGGCAGAGACTGACCGCGACATCCTGCACATGTCGTCGGCCATGTATAGTCAGCCCACCATGCGGCGTGTCTATTATTCGGGCTATGTGAGCGTGAACACCTACGACTCGCGTCTGCCTGTGCTGCAGCAACCTCCTTTGGTGCGAGAGAACCGTCTCTATCAGGCTGACTGGCTCTTGCGTTTCTATCAGTTCAAGGTGGAGGAGATTGTGGATGAGGCTAATGCCAACCTCGACCTCGAAGTGGATCCCAAACTGGCATGGGCATTGCGGCATCCAGAGCAATTCCCTGTCGATATCAACCGCGACGACTATGAGCGCATTCTCCGTGTGCCGGGCATTGGTGTGAAGTCGGCCATGATGATTGTCAATTCCCGACGCTTCAACCGCATCACGTCCCATCACTTGAAGAAGATGGGGGTGGTGATGAAGAAAGCTAAGTTTTTCATCACCTGCCACGAACTCACTGATGGCTATGCCAATCCCATCGTGGGCATCAACGAATTGCATCCCGAACGCCTGAAACCTTTGCTCATCTCGAAGGCGCAGCAGAAGAAGGCGGCAGCAGAGATGCAACTGACGCTCGACTTCGAAGAGGAGAAGAAAGAGGAATTTGTACATTGTACATTGTCAAATTGTACATGAAAGAGATGCTTGTCTATACCTTCGACAGAACATTGGACGGGGTGCTTTCTGCCGTCTTCGATGCTTTCTCCCTGCATCAGCGACCCGACGCACTGATTGGGAAGGGGGAACCGTTGCCGCTGTTCTGCGAGGAAGTGCATGAGGTGGAGACAGCCGACGACCGGGCACAGAGGGTGTGGGCAGGATTGGAAAAGAGGGTGTCGAAAGAAGCATTGCGGCTGATTACCATCAGTTTCCAGTCGGAACTGTCCGAACTGAACACCCCTCTCTTTAATTATATATGTAAGGTTTTTCGTCAGCCAGAAGGAACGAGGAGCATCGAGCGGAATTTCTCCGACCCCGATGTGCTGGCAGTGACCAACATCTTCCGCAAGGTGATGCACGAACGGTTGCGCATGATGCAGTTTGTGCGATTTCAGAAGGCGAAGGATGGAACCTATTTGGGGGTGGTGTCGCCCGACCACAATGTGTTGCCTTTGGTGGTTGCTCATTTCAAAGACCGCTTTGGCGACCAGCCTTGGCTTCTCTATGATGCCAAGCGAAGCTATGGCTTCTACTATGACCAGCAGGAGGTGACACGCATCACGTTTCAGAACGGGGATGCGCTTCCCTTTGACCTCGGCACGGGCAAATTGAGTGATGAGATGTTGAGCGGGGATGACAAACTCTTCCAAGACCTCTGGCGCACCTACTTCAAGGCCATCTGCATCAAGGAGCGGATGAACCCACGCAAGCAGTTGAACGACATGCCTCGGAGGTACTGGAAATATATGACGGAGAAACAGTGAGAGTTGATAGTTGACAGTTGACAGTTGACAGTTGACAGTTGAGGTTAGCGTTAGAGTTTAGAGTGACAATAATGGCAGACAAGATGACACCCCAGCAGCGCAGTAACTGCATGCGCAGAATCAGGTCGAAGAACACACGACCCGAGATGCTTGTGCGCCGTTTCCTCTTCAGTCATGGCTTCCGCTACCGTATCCATGCCAAGTCTCTGCCTGGCACTCCCGACCTTGCCATCGTCGGGCTTCACACTTGCATCTTCATCAATGGTTGCTTCTGGCACGGACACGAGGGCTGCTCCATGTATAAGATTCCTCAGACGCATGTGGATTTCTGGACACGTAAGATAGAGCGCAACAAAGCGCGCGACCACAAGAACCTCTTGGCACTCAAGGCACAAGGATGGCACACCATCGAGATTTGGGAGTGCCAGCTTAAGCCTAAGGAGCGTGAAAGGACCTTGCAGGGATTGCTTCGCACGCTCAACTACATTGCCTTGGAGAATCAGGGAGCGAAACTGACCTATGACTTTGATGTGGAGGAAGAACAAAACCTTGCAGCAGAGGATGTTGAGAGTTGAGAGTTGACAGTTGAGAATTGACAGTTAAGGTTAGCGTTATGGTTAAGGTTAAATAATAAGTAGGTGAACAAAAATAGTTTATATGATGCGGCAAACCGCATTTTTCTCGGACAATAATTGGCTACGCCCGGCTGAAGGGTTCCCAATAATTTCCAAAAATTGACTTCGTCGAGCTAAAGGTTGGTTCCAATAATAATTATTGGATAAAATTATCGTCAATTCTTCACTCATTTCTTTCTTTACATGGGTGTTCAGGCGAGTAAACTCGTAGTCTTGGAAATTATTGTCCGAGAAAACAAGCCGCTTGCGGCAACACCTAAAAGAGAATCG
>SAMEA3663015__coassemble_578_pt1 | contig 13714 bp, 8 predicted proteins | sample SAMEA3663015__metabat2_low_PE_019 | metagenome-assembled genome bin SAMEA3663015 (sample SAMEA3663015) | pig gut metagenome | biome: pig gut; feature: pig-associated habitat; material: faeces | place: France | collected 2012
CTCATAAATCTACCCTTAATCGTGTATTGGATGATAGTTGCGGATTTTAGGATTAGATTTATTTTGTGGTTGTGGGGGGCTATCAAAAGGTTTTATCGATGCGGGGTTCTCTGTGAAATTAGGCATTGATATAGATGATATGGCTCTAAAAACATTTGCCTACAATCACGAAGGATCTGTTGCCATGAATATTGATTTGTTCAATTTAGATAATGTTGAAAAGATAAAAGAATTCTTTGATGATCGAAAGATTGAACTGGATGTTCTGGTTGGAGGTCCACCTTGTCAAGGCTTTTCATTAGCTGGTCCACGTCAAATCGATGATTCAAGGAATAAACTGTATCAAGCTATGGTTAAAACAGCAAAGTTGTTAAAACCCAGAGTTGTTGTGCTAGAAAATGTTCCCGGTATGATACAACTACATGGTGGACTCGTGAAAGAAAAAGTAATCTATGATTTCACATGTTTGGGATACAAAATGGGCGAACCACATATTCTGTTCGCTCCCGATTATGGTATTCCTCAAATTCGCAAACGTGTTGTGTTCGTTGGTCTCTTAAATTCTGACACCGAATATAAATACCCTAAGCCTTATCTGCGACCAGAAGAGTATATCACATGTGAACAAGCTATTGGTGATTTACCACCGCTCATTGATATTGTCGGAGATTCTATTCAACAATATCCATGTGCCCCTCAAAGCGAATATCAAAAACTAATGCGCAAAGATTCGGATGCTATTTATAACCATGAAGGTACCATCCATGATGCTAAAACAAAGAAATTTATAGCGATGGTTCCCGAAGGAAGAAATTATAGATCTCTACCTCCAGAATATGCTGGTATTTATAAGTATCATGAAGCTTTAACTCGCTATCACAGTCAAAAGCCGTCTCTAACTATAAATACAGGTCATCGTTCTCACTTTCATTATAAATGGGATAGAATTCCAACTGTTAGAGAAAGTGCACGATTACAATCTTTTGATGACAAATTCATTTTCTTTGGTAATAAGACTCAGCAATACAGACAAGTGGGGAATGCTGTACCTCCACTTTTAGGAAAAGCTATTGCAACAGAAATATCAAAATGGCTAAAGAAAAATGGCAAATAAGGCTAAGACAAATTACAAAATAAAAATGCTCGATCTGTTTGCTGGTTGTGGTGGGCTAACTGACGGTTTTATGCAAACTGGCTGTTATAATGATATTGCAGCAGTTGAATGGAAAGAACCACAAGTTCGCACCCTTCGCAATCGGCTTCTCAACAAATGGAAGAAGACTAATGCAGAAGAGAGTGTTCTTCATTTTGATATACAAAGAGAAGATGAGCTATTTGGTGGTTGGAGTAATGACCCAGTCTTTGGTGATAGCAAAGGACTTGATTATTACGTAAACGAGGCTTCCGGAATAGACATCATAATTGGAGGACCTCCATGTCAGGCGTATTCTGTTGCCGGACGCGTAAGAGACGAACATGGCATGGAAGACGATTATCGTAATTTTTTGTTTGAGCACTATCTGTCTATAGTTGATAGATACCGACCAGACTTATTCATATTTGAGAATGTGCCTGGTATTTTAAGCGCTGCTCCACACGGAAAAAAAGTATCAGAGATAATTCCAAAGGAATTTGCTAAGAAAGGGTACATCATTACAAATGATTTGTCGAATGCCATAGTAAATGCGGCAGATTATAATGTTCCGCAAAATCGCAAAAGGGTAATTATGGTAGGTATAAATAAGGAAGTCTTTGGTGGTATTGATATTCAAGCCATGTTGAAAGACTTTTACGAAAACATATTGCCTTCTCACAAAGGCAAAACTATAACTGTCCGTCAAGCCATTGGCGACCTTCCCAAGTTAGAGGCTTATTGGGATGAAGAACATCATAGCAAACGAATCTCGCATTCTACTCCTTCTTGTGATTTGACTTGGCATCAACCTCGTTATAACAACACTAGAGATATGGACACATACAAGACATTGGCAGAAGACATAGAATCTGGTAAACGAGAATATGACAGCAAGAAGATTTCTGAACTGTATGAAGAGAAAATAGGTTCAAAGTCTCCTATCCATAGATATCACGTACTAGATCCTGACCAACCAAGTACAACAATTATTGCACATTTGCATAAAGATGGCAATAGATTTATTCATTATGATTCAAAGCAAGCAAGAAGTATTACGCCAAGAGAAGCTGGACTATTGCAAAGTTTTGACAAGGATTTTGAATTTCTTGGTGCTAGGGGTAATGTGTATGAGATGATTGGAAATGCCGTCCCTCCACAACTTGCCAAAGCATTGGCGTTATCTGTGGTGACATTGTTAAAGAAATATATGCCTGAGAAATATGCCTAAATACCTTTTTACATCAGACCAACGTGTTTCAGAATTACCCAAGAGAATAAAATGGGTGGCGACCTATGTCCAAGATGGTCATAGTATATCAAATATTGCAGATAAATCAGACAATAATAATGCCACCACGCTAAAATTTTATTACAATTTACATACAGGTACCAAAACCTGTCAACAGGCATCCATAAACCCTCTTTATGCCATAAGAAACTTCGTGACTAAATTCCAGTTTCCTAATACGAGAACACCAGAATCACTGGAAGATTCTATTGCAGAAGAGATGTTGTTTGCACCATATAGAAGTGTAGTAACAGTTCTATATTTAATGGCAGAAGATTCTCCTACAGGAAGTAGCACAATGACTTTGCCTGAAATTTTGTTTTTCTTGTTTTGCAATCCATCTGTTTATAAAGGAATTCAAACTGATTATCGCCAAGTGATATCAGACTTGTTAAAAGCAAGAAGTCAAAACATAAATCTTGATGCTAAGATAAGGGGAATTATAGAATGGAAACAATACGAAAGACAATCTAGAGAATTAATATATGTTCTAACTTATGCAAGTTCTTGTTTTAAATTATCAAAGAATGTTTTGTATTATTCAATGAATTCCTCTACCAATACAGAAGAACAGGAATTTATTAAGGGCATTATATCCTATAACCATTTTTGGTTTCCTACCAATTACAAAAACTATAAATTGTCTAATTTTGAATATATTAGCTATATGGATACTCAAAATACTCCTTACCAAGTGATTGAAATAAATAATCAAGCTAATAAAAAGGTAAGAATTTTAAATGAATCTAAAATCTCATCTTCTTATCGTCCCTACATTACCGCCATCAAATCCAAGCCATTCCTCTTGCTTGCAGGCATTAGTGGAACAGGAAAATCACGTATCGTTCGTGAATTGGCAAAAGCTTGTTGGGATAAGAATTCAAAAGAATATCAGGATCCAAGACCGAGGAACTTCGAGATGGTGCAGGTGAAACCTAACTGGCACGATTCAAGCGAGTTGATTGGTTATGTGAGCCGCATCGATGGTGTGCGTTATGTGGTTGGGCCTTTCTTGAAGTTTATGGTGAAAGCCATACAAGACCCTGAAACGCCATATTTCTTGTGTCTTGATGAAATGAACCTGGCGCCTGTAGAACAGTATTTTGCGGAATACCTGAGTGTGGTTGAAAGCAGAAAACGACAGGAGGATGGAACAATAACCACCGACCCTATTGTGGATTATTCCAATACGGAAGAATATCAAAGTCTTATTTATCAACTATTCCCCGATGATGATGATTTGCGCAAGGCATTTTTGACAGAAGAAGGCGGTATGCGATTGAGCATCCCGAACAACCTTATTGTTATTGGTACTGTCAATATGGATGAAACCACCTTCTCGTTCAGTCGCAAGGTGCTTGATAGAGCCATGACGATTGAAATGAATGAGGTCGATTTGAAAGGAGGGTTGGAAAGTCGCCACGAAAACATTGGGAAATTAGGAGCAGCAGAACTGATAGGAACAGCAGTGGAAGGCGTTGATGTATATGGTGATTATAAGGATGTATGCGATAAAGCCATCAATTATCTGCAAGCCATCAATGAAAAGTTGGAGGGTACACCTTTCAAGATTGCCTATCGTACAAGAAACGAGGCTCTACTCTACGTGGTCAACAACCTTCCTTACAATAAAGATGAAAAGGGTGAAGAGTTGAGCCAAGAATACATAATTGCTCGTGCGTTGGATGAGATAACGAACATGAAGATACTCTCTCGCATCGAGGGTGACGAGACAAAGGTGAGCAAGGCATTTCTTGAAGGATTGGAGAAAGAAATTAGAGAGGGATTGGAAGCTGTATGTGAAGATATGTTTGGTGATGGTGCTTTATTCGGTGAGGCTTATTCATCCGTCTCTCTATCCAAATTGGACGAAATGAAGAAACGTCTCGGTTCTGGCTATACAAGTTTCTGGAGCTAACAACGAATCTGACGAACTGCACGAATGATGGAGTTGCTGACGATACATCACGAGGACTTCACTTTGTATGTGGAGTGCTCGAAGTATGAAGCCATCTGGGGAAAGGCTGTAAGGAATGTAGGCAGAGAGAATCTGCTGACCACTTACACATGGACGGATGGTGTCAAGTCGGCTATGCTGAATGAAGAGCCTATCGAAAACGGTGGAAAGGCCAGAGCCGTATTCTTCGATAATGCTGAATATCCCATTTGGGTTGACTTCGGCACTCATGTCAGCAAGGCTCAGTTTGGTTCGATGCTTCAGGCTGACAATGACCGTTTCAGTTTCAGAGGACACACGTTGGCTGGCTTTATCAACTATGGCAATGAGATTGGCAAGAGCGAACTTCAGTTTGTGTATCATGTCGGTAAGGAGCAACGGCATTTCAAACTCAGTTATGAGGTGCTGAGCACTAAACTCAATTACCACGAACATTGGAAGAAGATTGTTGAGGACATTGAGGCTGAATACCGAATGTTGGCACTCGACTATCTGAAACGGACATTTCATGGGTTCTCGCCTGACATGAAGGGCGATACACCAGAATTGATCTGGTGGAGCATCTTTGCAGGGGAACAGGAGAAGTTTGTGAAGGCTTGCCGCAGTATCATAGAAAGACCTCGTCGCAGATTGCGTGGCTATGAGGTGTATGTGAGAGCCGACAAACTGAAGCGGGTGCCAACCGGCATTGAGAATGAACTGGCTGAACATCGGAAGGAGCAGGCTCATCTTTATCGTGTGGAGGAACATGTGCAGTCGAACGATACTCAGGAGAACCGTTTCCTGAAATATGCGTTGGGGCAAATTGCCTCTAAATACGAAGCACTCAAAAAGCGCATAGAGGCCATTAAGAACACTTCTGACATTCCGAGACAGGAAATGGAAACGGTGGCAAAGACGTTGAAGCATCTGCAACGGAATCCGTTTTTCAGAACGGTCGGCCGCTTTAAGGGGATGACACAGGAAAGCCTTGTGCTGCAAAGGGAAACGGGTTACAGTCAGATATATAAGACGTGGCAATTGTTGAGACGTGCTTATTCGCTGCATGACAATATGTATCGCTTGCAAACGAAAGACATTGCCACGCTTTACGAGATTTGGTGCTTCATAGAGGTGAGCCACATTGTCAGGGAACAGTTGGGCTTAGGTGTGGATGTTGACCATCGTAACCGTATGGAAATGAATGGTGTGTTTACATGGGAATTGGGCAAAGGCGAACATTCTCGCATTCTGTTCCGCAAAGATGGCGTGGAGTTGGCTGAACTTGTCTATAATCCCAAACATACAGAAAGGGAGAACGACAGTATCAGCATGCAGAACTTGGTGGTTCCCACTGTTCCGCAAAAGCCGGACATTGTGCTGCAACTGACAAAGGATGACCTTGGAAAGGGCATGAAAATGACCTATCTCTTTGATGCAAAATACCGCATCAACGACAGAACGGACACTGGTGTAGACACCCCTCCTGATGATGCAATCAATCAGATGCACCGCTACAGGGATGCCATATACTACAAAGACAACAAAAATGGTGATTCTTCGCTGAAGAAGGAAGTGATTGGTGGCTACATCTTGTTCCCCGGAAATGGTGACCCGCAAGAAGTGGCGGATGCTAAATTCCAAAAATCAGTTGACGAAGTGAATATCGGGGCTTTCCCGTTGAGACCCAACGATGTGGCGAACAGAAAACTGCTTGAGGATTTTATTTGTGAACTGATTGGCAGTAGTGCTACGGATATTCTTGACGACAGCATTCCTCAAAAGGGATTGCATTATACGGAGGGCGAACCCGTCTATTTCGTCATTTCTGGAACTAAGAAAGAGAATCCTGATGATTGGGAGAAATTGAAGCATGGTGAACCTTGCCGATTCTGTTGTGGCGTGAAAGGGCCCAAGGAGGATGTGAACCTTCAGAACATCTGTTATCTCGCACCCTTGATTGGGCATGAGTTCAGTGGTTATTATAAGGTGAAATCCGTAAGAATCAAAGAACTGCCCGATGACCCATATCCTGTTCGCGTAGAGTTTGAACTGGGTGACTATACAGCATTATCCTCACCTGTCATCTATGGACTCCTTGATGCCCCAAGAGGAAAGGCGTTTACACATGAGACCTTTGTGGAGTATTGTAATAATCATCAAGTTGTTGAAAATGATTCAGATGAACCAAATCTGTTTGGGTGAGACTTTTTGAGAGTCTGTGTCTTAAACCATCAAAATGGGGTTAACGGTTAACAGGGTTAATTGGTTAATTGGTTAATTTCACTTTTTCTTGCACAGACATTCACAGAAAAGAAACGATGAGAATGGAAATGAGCACGATTGTTGAAAGCGAAATGGAGCGTCAGCAAAACTGACGCGGACGGTTGCAATGCCACCACTGTTCCAAGCGTTTAGCCGCCTGAATTGCCCACCGTGTCTATCCATCGACAGCAATCCTTTCCGCCATCGCATTTAAGTGGAGGCATTGCGCCCTCGTTATCACCTTTTTCTCATAATGGAACTCCCAAGGGCATATCTGCAACAACACTCCTCTGGCACATGCATCAAAGGACTCGCCAGAAGGCTTGTATAACTTCGGAAATCCATTCTCCCGAAGCAGAATGATGTTATAACCTCGGCTCATCGCCTCGCGCAGCACCTCTTTTTCCTTTGGTGAGATGGCTGCACTGACAAGCACGCCACCACGTTCGCCACAACGCAGCCATTCCTCTCTCAGCCGAGCGTTCTCCTCGTCTGTATAGCGTCTATGCACGATGACAGCCACCTTGTCGGGGATATCCAACAAGAATCTATTACCCACCACCTGACATTGTTCGCCTGCAATATCCATGCCTGCTGCTATGGCTTCTTCGCGTGTCACAATATCTTATAGATGTTTAGCGTACAAAGGTAAACAAAAAACTATTTCTTACTCAAATTTCGGATATATTTTTACAACGGATTGCACGGATTATACGGATTTTTCGTCGCAAGAGGCGACGATGGCCGGATGCAGAACAATCCGAATGGCAGGAGCCGCCGAGGCTCAAAAATCCGTATAATCCGTGCAATCCGTTGTGGAAAAACACTTCCGAACCTTTAGCTCGACGAAGTCAAACTTAAATTTCTTATCTAAACCGTGTGCTTAAAAACAACAAATTCTTGTTCATTTTTCTCTTTTATCTCTAAAATCACTAACTTTGCACACAAGAACAAGATATTCTAACGAAAAATTGATTTACCCTACTACATACGAACAGAAGATTGGCTTTGACCAAATCAGGAGCAGGCTCACGGCACTTTGCCTCTGCTCGTTGGGCGAAGGATTGGTGCGCAATATGGCATTTGCGGTCAACTTTGACGACATCCGACGTCATGTGAAGCAGACGATGGAGTTTGTGCACATTCTGCAAGAGGAAGATTTCCCCGACCAAAACTTTTTTGATGTGCGGCCTTCGCTGAAACGCATCCGCATTCAGAATGCTTGTCTGGATGTGGAGGAACTTTTTGACCTGCAACGCTCACTGGCGACCATCGACAACGTGGTCAAGTTCCTGCAGCGTTGCCAAGACGAGGAGAACACGATTCCTTCGCATCCTTATCTCTATGCGCTGACGGCTGACGTGAAGACTTACCCCATGCTGGTGAGGCGCATTGACCAGATTCTGGACAAGTATGGACATGTGAAGGACACGGCATCCCCCACCCTGTTGCAGATTCGCAGGGAACTGGCTGCAACGGCGGGGAGCGTGTCGAGGGCTTTGCAGAACATACTCAAGTCGGCTAAGGGGGATGGGCTGATTGACAAGGACGTGTCGCCCACCCTTCGCGATGGCCGTCTGGTCATTCCCGTGGCTCCGGCGATGAAGAGGAAGATTCGGGGCATTGTGCATGACGAGTCGGACACGGGAAGGACGGTGTTCATAGAGCCTGCCGAGGTGGTGGAGGCGAACAACAAGATACGTGAGTTGGAGAATGAGGAGAGGAAGGAAATCAACCGCATCCTGATGGAGTTCACGCAGACGGTGCGGCCAGAAGTGGAGGAGATGCTGGCAAGTTATGAGTTCTTGGCACAAATCGACTTTATCCGTGCGAAGGCAAGGTTTGCCATCCTGACAAACAGCACGGAGCCACGCATGGAGAACAGGCAGGTGCTCGACTGGGCGATTGCGGTGCATCCGCTGCTGGACCTCAAATTCAAGACCCTCATAGCCCCCTCCGACTCCCCCAAGGGGGAGGGAAACCGTCCGGATGGCAACACCTCCCCCTTGGGGGAGGATGGGAAGGGGCTTGAAGACACTAACGAGCAAAGTAACCACTCCCTCCCTGTAGGGAGGGCAGGGGGAGGGTCTGGTCTTTTGAGTGGGTCTTCCCGTCATGTGGTGCCGCTCGACATCACGCTGAACCAGAAGCAACGTCTGCTGCTCATTTCGGGACCGAATGCGGGAGGAAAGTCGGTGTGTCTGAAAACGGTAGGACTGCTGCAATATATGTTCCAATGCGGTATGCCTGTGCCTGTGGCGAAGAGCAGTGTGTTCGGCATCTTCCGCAGCATCTTCATTGACATCGGCGATGAGCAGAGTCTGGAGAATGACCTCTCCACCTACTCCTCGCACCTGCTCAACATGAAGAACATGATGAAGCATTGCGACGGGAAGAGCCTCATCCTCATCGACGAGTTTGGAGGGGGTACGGAACCGCAGATTGGTGGTGCGATGGCGGAGGCGATGCTGAAGGTGTTCAACAAGAAGCATGCCTTCGGTGTCATCACCACCCACTATCAGAACCTGAAGCACTATGCACAGGAGACGGAGGGCATCGTGAATGGTGCCATGCTGTATGACCGCCAACAGATGCAGCCGCTCTTCCAACTCTCCATCGGCAATCCGGGCAGTTCGTTCGCCATCGAGATAGCCCGCAAGACGGGCATCCCCGAAGAGGTGATCAAGGATGCCAGCGAGATTGTGGGAAAGGATTATATCAACTCGGACAAGTATCTGCAAGACATCGTGCGCGACAAGCGATACTGGGAACAGAAGAGGCAGAGCATCCATCAGCACGAGAAGCAGATGGAGCAGACGATTCAGCGATATGAGGAGGACATCCAGAAGGTGCACGACGAGCGCAAAGCCATCATCGCCCGTGCGAAGGAGGAAGCGGAGCAGATGCTGAAGGACTCGAACGCCAAGATTGAGCAGACCATCAAGGACATCAAGGAGGCGCAAGCGGAGAAGGAACGCACTCGAATGATACGTCAGGACCTTGCCGACTTCAAGCAGGACATCAAGGAGATTGACCCCGACATTGCTGACGAGAAGATCAGACGGCAGATGGAGAAGTTGATGAGGAGGAGAGAAAACAAGAAGAGAAAGACCCTCATAGCCCCCTCCGACTCCCCCAAGGGGGAGGGAAACCGTCCGGATGGCAACACCTCCCCCTTGGGGGAGGATGGGAAGGGGCTTGAGGGTCTTCTGGGAGGGTCTTTTGTCCGCCTGAAGGGTCAAACCACGGTGGGACAGATTCTGAAAATCAGCGGCAACGAGGCGACGGTTGTCTTTGGTCAAATCACCACCAATGTGAAGTTGAGCCGCCTCGAACCTGCCGAAGCACCGAAGAAGGAGAAGAATGTGGCTGCCACGTTTGTGAGTGTGCAGACACGCGATGACATACGCAAGACGACGCTTAACTTCAAGGAGCAACTCGATGTGCGCGGCATGCGCGGCGATGAGGCTGTGCAAGCCGTCACCTACTTCATCGACGATGCCCTCGTGGCACGTGCCTCAAGAGTGAAAATCCTGCACGGAACTGGCACGGGTGCCCTCAAGACGGTCATACGGCAATATCTCAACACGATGCCTCCCGTGGCTGACTTCTACGACGAGGACATCCGTTTTGGCGGTGCTGGCATCACGATTGTGGAACTGGTGTGACCGACCATTTTTTTGAACTACTAAACAACTGATATATGATGAGAAAGATACTTTCATGCCTGATTGTCTGCGCTGCCGTTACTGCCTATGCTCAGAACGACAGCATTGCACCTTCGGTTCCTCCTGCATACCCTTATCTGACACCTATCTCAGGGGTGGAAGAACTGAATGCTGATGTCATGTCGCTCCAGTTCGGCAAAGCGGATGCGAGTGCCAAGAAGCTCATCACTGCGGCTAAGCGCAAGAAACAATCGACTGCCGAATATGACAAGGTGGTGGACTTCTGCAGAAAGGGCGAAAGCGGACTGAGAGGTGTCGATAGGGTCACCATCGTGGACAGCGTGGTGGTGGACAAGACGGATTTCCTCAGGGCTTATCCTCTCTCTGAGGATCTTGGCGCCCTCACCCTTTCTAAACGAGGCGACATCGTGCAATATCAGACACAACTGAACGGCATGGTGCTGCAACCCGAAGGTACCGACAGCACCGACTTGCAAATTGTGCGTTACTATCAGGAGGAAGGTCACCTCACTGAAGGGACTATCATTGAGGGACTGGGCATCGATGGCGACATTAACTACCCCTTCCTCATGCCTGACGGACAGACGTTTTACTTTGCTGCACGGAGCGAAAACGGTTATGGCAACTACGACCTCTATGCCACCCGCTACGACAGCGACAGCAAACGATTCTATCAGGCGGAGAACATGGGATTTCCCTACAACTCCTACGCCAACGACTACATGCTGGTCATTGACGAAACGGCGAATCTCGGATGGTTTGCCAGCGACCGCTACCAACCTGCTGGCAAGGTGTGCATCTACACGTTCATCCCGAACGAATCGCGCCAAACCATCGACTACGAAACGACTGATCTTGACGAATTGTGTGCCATGGCGTCGCTCCAATCCATCGCCACACTCCCTTTGACCGACGAGCAGAAACAGACCAAGACACAAGCCCGAAAACGCCTCTCAACTGTCAACTCCCCACTGTCAACCCTCAACTCACAACGCGATTTCGAGTTTGTGCTCAACGATGCCAAGACTTGCTACACGTTGGCAGACTTCACTTCTGCCAATGCTAAGAAACTGTGCAGCGAATGGGTGCAGAAATCGAAGAACCTCGTCACCCTCAACGAGCAACTGCAAAAGATGAGAGAAACTTCGCCATCATCACGCCAGCAAATTCTCAACCTCGAGAACCGCATCATCGAACTGCAAGCCGAAGTACACAACATCGAGAAGAACATACGCAAAACAGAACTTTCACAACCGTAACAACCAACCCAGTACTTCTTAATAAAGTACTCGAGCACTTCCTATGCAGTACTGCAGTACTTTATAAGAAGTACTGGAGAGGCTACGAGCCCCAAACAACCCTAAGAAAACATGAAAATATTTCCACCCTCCGAACTCATCATCAATGCTGACGGTTCAGCGTTCCACCTCCATCTGCGCCCCGAACAACTCGCCGACAGAGTGATATTGGTAGGCGACCCAGGCAGAGTCACCACTGTGGCTGAACACTTCTCCGAGAGAGAATGTGAAGTGAGCAGTCGCGAGTTCCACAGCATCACTGGCACCTACGAAGGCAAGCGCATCACGGTGCTCTCTACTGGCATCGGATGCGACAACATTGATATCGTCATGACTGAACTCGATGCTCTTGCCAACATCGACTTCAACACCCGCACCGAGAAGCCAACCCACCGCACACTCACCATCGTGCGCATCGGCACCTGTGGAGGTCTGCAACCTTTTACCCCTACGGGGGCTTTCATCGCCTCGGTGAAAAGCATCGGTTTTGACGGATTGCTCAACTACTACGCTGGCCGCAACGAGGTGTGCGACCTCCAGATGGAAGTGGCTTTCAAGCAGCACATGAATTGGAACCCTCTCAAAGGTGCGCCTTATGTAGCCATTGCCGACCCCAAACTGATTGAGCAGATTGCCCAAGACGACATGGTGCGCGGCTACACCATTGCCTGCGGTGGTTTCTATGGTCCGCAAGGTCGCCAGATTCGTCTGAAAATCCAAGACCCCGACCAAAACGAGAAGGTGGAAGCCTTTGAATATGACGGACTCCACATCTGCAACTTCGAGATGGAAAGTTCTGCTGTGGCGGGGCTATCTGCTCTGCTCGGCCATCGTGCCATGACCTGCTGCATGGTCATTGCGAACCGTTACACCACGGAAATGAACACGGAATATAAGAACACCATCGACAACCTCATTGTAAAAGTGTTAGACCGCATCTAAATGAACAACTTTCAATCTTCAGCCCCTCAAGAGGACACCATCTGCGCTTTGGCAACCGCTCCCGGTGGAGCCATCGGCATCATCCGCATTTCAGGTCCTCAGACCTTCACTGTGGTCAGCAACCTATGCTCACTAAACTGCGACGCTGTCGCTGCCAACACCATCCACTACACCCACATCACCGATGGCACCACCGTCATCGACGAAGTGCTGGTGTCCGTCTTCCGTGCTCCCCACTCCTACACGGGTGAAGATTCCGTCGAAATCTCATGTCATGGTTCCTCTTACATACTGAACAAGGTGCTGGAACTGCTGATGCAGAACGGATGCCGCATGGCAAACCCCGGCGAATACACCATGCGTGCCTACCTCAACGGCAAACTCGACCTCTCGCAAGCAGAAGCCGTGGCTGACCTTATCGCCTCCACCAACAAGGCAACCCACGACATCGCCATGAACCAACTGAGAGGACACTTCTCTTCTGAACTTGCGCAACTGCGTGAACAACTATTGAAACTCACCTCTCTCCTCGAACTGGAACTCGACTTTTCCGACCATGAGGACCTCGAGTTTGCCAACCGCACAGAACTCCTGGAATTGGCACAAAAGATTGATGACCACATCACCCGCCTTGCCGACACCTTCCATGCTGGCAACGCCATCAAGAACGGCATTCCCGTTGCCATAGTCGGAGCACCCAACGTCGGCAAATCCACCCTCCTCAATGCCCTTTTGGGTGAAGAACGCGCCATTGTCAGCGACATACAGGGCACCACTCGCGATGCCATCGAAGACACCATCCAACTCGGCGGCATCACCTTCCGCTTCATCGACACCGCAGGCATCCGCCACACCGATGACAAAATTGAAAATCTCGGCATCGAACGCTCCATCTCAGCCGCCCAACGCGCCCACATCATCCTTATGGTGACAGAACCTGGAGTTCCCTATCCCGACATCCCCATCCGCGATGACCAGACCCTCATCCGCATCGAAAACAAAACCCCCACTTTCCAAGCCAAACACGGCATTGGTCTCGACAACCTCCGACAACAACTCATCGCCGCTGCCCCCAACACCTCCGACTCCGACACCATCATCACCTCCGCCCGCCACTACGAAGCCCTCCTACGCGCCCATACTTCCCTCCTCCGTGTCCTC
>SAMEA3663015__coassemble_590_pt1 | contig 13635 bp, 11 predicted proteins | sample SAMEA3663015__metabat2_low_PE_019 | metagenome-assembled genome bin SAMEA3663015 (sample SAMEA3663015) | pig gut metagenome | biome: pig gut; feature: pig-associated habitat; material: faeces | place: France | collected 2012
CTCATAAATCTACCCTTAATCGTGTATTGGATGATAGTTGCGGATTTTAGGTTCAACTTTTAGAGAAAAAGGTTATGAGGGCAAAAAACGGGGTTTCGTGAGTGTGTGTCGAAAAAAAATGAGTTTTTTATGGTTTTGTTTTGTGCTATAATGGATTTGTGCTATCTTTGCACATCTTTCTAATTGATAACACTTTGGAAAATTGAAGGACTGAGAAATTGTACAATTGACGTTTTTTTTGAATTGGAAGATGGCAAATCATAAGACGAAATCTAAAAATAAGAAGAACAACAAATACGCTGCGGCTCAGAAGGAAAAGTTGTCGGCGAGCGATTTTTTCATCGGCTTTGGTAAGTGGGAGACGTTCTCCTTTTGTGTGGGATTGCTGATAGGTATTGCCGCACTCTTCATGTTGGGGGCTTTCGTCTCTTATCTCTTTACGGGCGCGGCCGACTACAGTTTGTTGGAAAACCATACAGACCCGATGAACGAGGGATTGCGTTACAAGAATGTATGCGGCTCGTGGGGAGCATTCGTGGCGTTTTTCTTCTTGAATGATTTGTTCGGATTGGCTTCGTTCATCATTCCTCCTTACTTGGTGATTTTGGCATTGAGGATGATGCGCATCTATAAATTTACGTTGGTGAGGAAATTCATCTTGTTTACGGTGCTGATGCTGTGGACGAGCGTGTTCTTGGCTGCGTTTGCCGATTTGTTCCCATACTTTGAAGGCTCCTTCGTGAAGTTGGGCGGCAATCACGGCATTCAGGTGGTGAATTTCATCACGCAGTTGGTGGGTAAGCCAGGCTTGCTGGCGGTGTTGGTGATAACAGCGGTGCTGTATCTTATCTACTTGAGTGCAAAGACCATTGAGATCATCCGAAATATGTTCCGTCTGAACCTATTGAAAAAGGTGAATCCGGAACGACTGAAGCGTTTTGTGAATAGAGGCGGAGATGATGAAGAGATTGGAGATGAAGGCGAGGACAGAGATGAGGTGGATGGCATAGATGTGGATGCCATTAACAACAAGGATGCTTTCACGGACGATATGATAGAGCAGGCGTCGAATGGGGCGGATGATGAAGCAACGAATGTAGTGGAGTTTGATGATGTGAGTGTTGACGATGCCACAGGAAAGGGGCAGCAGGCAATGGATGAGGAGGAAACGGACGTGGAAGGTGATGTGGTGGACATTGACCCGAAGGAGGTGTCGGCGAAAGACAATGCAGGAATGTCTATTGAGGCGAAGGAGACAGAGATGGGAAACGGAACTATTTTGCGTGGTGACATCAATACGCCGTATGACCCAAAGTTGGATTTGGAACATTATAAGTATCCGACGCTGAATCTCTTGCGGAAGGCTGACAATCAAGGCCCGCAGATTGACATGATTGAGCAGAATGCCAATAAGGAACGCATCATTCATGTGCTGAGACAGTTTGGTGTGGAGATTGCCAGCATCAAGGCGACGATAGGTCCCACCATTACGCTGTATGAAATTGTGCCGGCAGAGGGTACAAGAATCAGTAAGATTCGTAACTTGGAGGATGATATTGCTTTGTCATTGGCGGCAGAGGGTATCCGTATCATAGCACCAATTCCAGGTAAAGGCACGATTGGTATTGAGGTGCCAAACAAGAAGAAGTGCATCGTGTCGATGGAAAGCGTCATCAACAGCCGAGTGTATCAGGAGAGCAAGATGGAATTGCCTTGTGCTATTGGTAAGACAATCAGTAATGAGGTGTTCATGTTTGATTTGGCAAAGGCGCCTCACCTGTTGGTGGCAGGTGCTACCGGTCAGGGTAAGTCTGTGGGTTTGAATGCCATTGTCACTTCGCTGCTCTACAAGAAGCATCCGTCAGAGTTGAAAATTGTGATGGTTGACCCGAAAAAGGTGGAGTTCAGCATCTACAGCCCGATTGAGAATCACTTCTTGGCACGTTTGGAGGACGAGGAGGACTGCATTATCACGGATGTTCAGAAAGTGGTGAAGACTTTGAACTCATTGTGTGCGTTGATGGATACGCGATATGATCTTTTGAAACGTGCACATGCAAGGACCATTAAGGAATATAACGAGATGTTCAAGAGCCGCAAACTGAATCCAGAACACGGTCATGAGTATATGCCTTACATCGTGGTGATTGTGGATGAGTTTGGTGACCTCATCATGACGGCTGGCAAGGAAGTTGAATTGCCTATTTGCCGTATTGCTCAGTTGGCTCGTGCCGTGGGTATCCACATGATTATTGCTACCCAGCGTCCTCAGGCAAGCATCATCAGTGGTGCTATCAAGGCGAACTTCCCGACGAGAATAGCCTTCAAGGTGAGTTCGATGATGGACTCCCGTGTGATTCTCGACCGTTCCGGTGCAAATCAACTGATTGGTAAAGGTGATATGCTGTATCTGGGAAGCGCGGAACCTGTGCGTGTACAATGCGCCTTTGTGGATACGCCAGAGGTGAACGACATTTGTAGTTACATTGCTAGCCAGCAGTCGTTCTTGCATCCGATGTATCTGCCTGAGGTTGCAGACTCTGATGGTGAAGGTGGCGGTGGCATGGGTACGGTAGATAAGGGGCATCTTGATCCGATGTTCCCAGAAGTGGCTAAGTTTGTAGTGAACAATCAGAGTGGTTCCACGTCGATGATTCAGCGCAACTACTCGATTGGATACAACCGTGCGGGTAAAATCATGGATCAATTGGAAAAGATGGGTGTGGTAGGTCCACAGGTGGGCAGCAAACCTCGCGAGGTGCTGATTAAGGATCCCATCACCTTGGAAGGCCTTTTGAACACGCTTGGATAGAAGAAACTTGAATTTTTTAGGATAGGAAGAAACATGAGACGAATTTTCTTGATATGGACGGCTCTTCTCGTTGCAGTGCTGCTTCATGCACAGAATGCGACGAGTGTGTTGGATAAGTCGGCTGCCACGTTGCGGGCAGCGGGTAATGTGAAGATTGGCTTCACGTTGGAGGTGGATGGTGGTGCTTCGGCGGGATACATTAAGTTGCAGCGTCAGAAGTTTGTAGTGAATGTTGGCGGTAGCATCACTTGGTTTGATGGCAAGACGATGTGGACGTATGTGAAGGCGAATGAGGAGGTAAATGTGACCAATCCCTCTGCAGATGCTGTGGCGAAGATGAATCCGTATGCTTTCCTCTCGTTCTACAAGAAAGGCTATACAGTCAAGATGGGTAAGGGAACAGCCAAGGAGCATGAGGTGTTGCTGACAGGCAAAAGCGGAAGCCCATACACGAATGTGGTGGTGCGCATCAACAAATCGACGCAGTATCCGACGTTCATCAAGATGACGTCGTCGAAAGGTGCTGTGACGACAATTCGTTGCAATTCATTCCTGAAAAACCAAAAATACAAGGATTCGACCTTCCAATTCAACAAGAAGAATTATCCTGATGCAGAAATAGTGGACCTGAGATAATGGAGTTCTCGAGGGTACGGTTATTATATAAACTCGTTTCTCACAATCAGCGGTTGCAGACGCGTCGTCACCCGATGTTTGAGAAAAACATGGCAATGAAGATATTGAGTTATATCTTTATTGCCTTTTGGGCTGTATATCTGGTGATGCTTGGCTTCACGGCTTATTCTTATTTTGAGGGTTCGGCATTGGAGGCGTTCGATTGGGTGGATGGCGGCATGATTTGGTTTCTCATCATTGATTTCCTTTCCCGTTTCTTCATGCAGGAAACGCCTGCACAGAACATCAAGCAATACAAACTCCATAACATTCCGACAGGTTTTCTGCTGCACACATTCCTGCTGCGGATGGGCTTGCAACCTTACAACCTCTTTTGGGCGTTTTTCTTTGTGCCATTCGGGCTTCGCGCCATTCCTCAGTTCTATGGGATGCTCGGATTCTTCGGCTTCATCATCGGTTGGTGGCTTATGTATGTGCTGAATAGTTATTGGTATTTGCTTTGGCGCACGCTCATCAACCGCAATTTCCATTATCTTGCCATTCCATTGTTGATTTATGCAGCATTGGCTTATTTCGGCATTTTCTATGATGATGAGAACCAATGGCTGTTCACTGGCACCATTCGCTTGATGCGTGGATTTTGCCAGTGGAATCCCTTGTGCTGGTTGATATTTTGCCTGGTTGTCGTGCCGCTGTATCTTGTCAATTTCCGTCTGCAAAAGGTTGCCATTTATGTGGAAATCGCTAAGACAGAGATGGTGAAACAGTTCAAGAGCCACAACATGACCTTCCTTGACCGATTCGGGGTGATTGGCGAGTATCTGAAATTGGAACTGAAATCAACCCTGCGCAATTTGGTGGTGCGCAAGCAGTTCATCACAGGCTCCTTGTGCATGCTGATGTTGTGTAGTCTCTTCTCCTTCTCCGACATATACGATGATTTGCCTTTCATGCGTGTGTTCATTTGTGTCTATTGCTTCACTTGTCTGGGCGTGATGACTTTGACCACCGTGATGTGTGCCGAGGGAAATTATATTGACGGGTTGATGGTGCGGAAAGAGACGGTTTTATCGTTGTTGAAAGCCAAGTACTACTTCCAGTGCTTGATGCTGATTGTGCCGTCCCTTTTCTCGCTTATGCCCATTATGGAAGGGAAAATCTCATGGCTGACGGCGTTGGGTTGCCTGTTGTTCACTTCGGGGGCAGTCTTCCCGTTCATCTTCCAGTTGGCTGTGTATAACGATGCCACCATCCATTTGAATGAAAAACTGACAAAGACGGGAAGGGACACGAAGGTGCAGATGCTGATGTCGGGTGCTGCCCTGTTCTTGCCGATGCTGGTCATGTATGCTTTGGTGCAGTTCTTCAACGACGAGGTGGCTGCCATGTCAATGATAGTGATAGGATTGCTCGGGACGGTGTTGCATCCGTTCTGGCTTCGCAACATATACAAACGATTCATGGAACGTCGTTACGCCAACATGGACGGCTTCAGGAACAGTAGATAAAAACATGTACAATTTGACTTGTCGTATCTTTAGCACGCTTGGCTTGCCAAGAATTTACAATGTACAATTTATCTGACAATTGAGTTATTTATTTGCCAAGAGGTTGTACAGAAATTGCTAAATCACCAAATGAAAAAATAAATTGTACATTGTAAATGGCTAAATTGAAAATATAAAGATGAACTTAACAATCGAAAAACTGACCAAATCCTTTGGGGAGAAACAAGCCCTCAACATTGACCACTATGCCATCCATAGTGGAGAAACGATTGGACTGGTGGGCAATAATGGAGCAGGAAAGACAACGCTGTTCCGTATCATTCTCGACTTGCTGCATGCCGACACGGGATGTGTGACCATTGATGGTGTGGTGGATGGCCAGCCAGTTTCGTGTGATACCTCAAAGAGCGAAGCGTGGAAGGCATACACAGGAGCCTTTGTCGATACAGGTTTCCTTATTGACTATCTGACCCCAGAGGAATATTTCCGTTTCATTGCCAAAATTTCGGGCATTTCAGATGCCGTCATGCACGACCGTCTTCTTCAGTTCGATGGTTTCATGAATGGTGAGATATTGGGGCAGAAGACGTTGATACGCAATCTCTCCATGGGCAACAAGCAGAAGGTGGGCATCATTGGTGCCATGCTGCACTATCCCAAATTGCTGATACTCGACGAACCTTTCAATTTCCTCGACCCCACCTCACAGTTGGCAATGAAGTACCTGCTGGAGACCTACAGCAAGGAACAGAAAGCCACCATCATTGTGTCGTCCCACAACCTGACCCACACGCTCGACATCTGTTCACGCATCACTCTCCTCGAACATGGCGTCATCCTCAAGGACTATGACCGCGATTATGCCATGTTGAATTCCGAAATAGAAGAGTACTTTCGCGGGCAGCAAAGCGGAAAGATTTGAGATTGTTTCTTCTCGTTGAATCGAAAGTTCGTAACTTTGCCAGCGAATAACAATAATCGCGGAAATGTGTAATTAGTATTATTCTGTATGAAGAGGAAGATATACGACTGTCTGCTGAAATGGAAGCAGGAGAAACAGGTTAAGATGGGTGACCTTGTAAGCAATGAACAACATTAAAATTGAAACATGGGAGGAACTGAAATGAACGAAATAAAGAAGAACAACCATATTATCGAGTCAAGAGCCGAACAATTGGCTGAGCGCATTGAGGCATTAGTTGTTGAAGCGCGAAAGAAAATAGCTTCAACAGTCAATGTGGCCATGGTGTATACCTATTACGAAGTGGGTAGATATGTTGTTGAGGACGAACAAGATGGAAAGGTACGCGCTGAATATGGTAAGAGAGTTTTGAAACGTGTTTCTGAACGACTTACTGAGCGATTAGGCAAAGGTTGGTCGGTTGACACGTTGGAAAAGACACGACGTTTTTTCTTGGCATTCTCAAAATCCGCTACACCGCAGCGGATTTTGGCAGTAGGTGAGATTTCCGCTACAGTGCAGCGGAAATTTGTCCTGTCATGGAATCACTACCAGATTCTCTCACATGTTGATAACTTAGAGGCCCGTAGTTTCTACGAAATAGAGGCATTTGAGCAACAATGGAGCACCCGTTATCTGCAACGTCAGATTGGTAGTGGGCTCTATGAACGTCTGGCGCTTAGTCGTGATAAAGACGAAGTGATGCGACTGGCTACAGAGGGACAGGTGGTAGAGAAACCATCTGACATCATCAAAGACCCTGTGGTTTTGGAATTTATAGGGTTGAAGCCTGATGCATCCTATAGCGAGAGTGACCTTGAAGGAGCCATTATCAGTCGCCTGCAAGATTTTCTTCTCGAAATGGGCAAGGGATTTCTTTTTGAGGCAAGACAGAAGCGGTTCACCTTTGAGGAGCGACATTTCTATGTTGACCTGGTGCTCTATAACCGACTACTTCAATGCTATGTCCTCGTTGACCTGAAAATGGATGACCTCACCCACCAGGATCTCGGTCAGATGCAGATGTACGTCAACTACTATGACCGCTTCGTAAAAGAGGATTTTGAGAAACCAACTATTGGCATTCTCCTCTGCGAACGCAAAAATGATGCTCTTGTTGAACTCACGTTGCCAAAGGATGCCAACATCTATGCTCAGCAATATGCACTTTGCTTGCCTGACAAAGCCTTGCTTCAACAGAAATTGCGAGAATGGATTGCAGAATTTAAACAGAAGGAGGATGAGGTATGAGTAAATGACAAGCAACCTTGTTTTTTCTGTTGTTTCTCAAAAAAACTTGTAAAATTATTTGGAAGCGAATAATAAATTGTATATTTGCAACGAAAAATTGAAAACAAAAAGGATGAAAGACTACATTGACAAGATAAACAACAGCAAGGATGCTACTTCTGTAGCACAAGAGCCAGCCATGGCAATAACTGTTTGTCAGCCAAAGAAGTCTGCTGAGAAACGGTTAGAGGCATCCATGCCGTGTTACTTCTCCGAAGGAGAACTGGATGAAGAAATTCGTGTGTCCATGAAGAGTGGAAATGCCACTCAACGTGAAGTTGATGCTGTATTCTGTCGATGAAACCTTTGAGAATCGTTTGGAAGAAGCAGGCTCTGCAACGAGTGGATGAGATAGCAGATTGGTATGAAGGCTATATGGGAGGAACTGCAGCACGTCATTTCCTGCAAGGCATATCTGAAACGGTGCGGACGTTATCTGGTAGTCCCTATATAGGGAGACTTGACGAGAGACGAAGCACTACAAAAGTGAGGCTCTACTCATTTGTTGCCCATCCTAAATACAAGATTGTCTATTACTTTAATACTCGCTCCATCTATATTGTGACAGTCCATCGAACATTGATGAAAAATGGGTGAAACTCAACCAAATTGCCATTCAGCAGATGAAGATGCAGGAAGGAACTGAAGGGAGAAGTTTTTTGAGATATAATCTCTAAAAATGTATGAAAGAAAAAAGCCGTAACTTTGTGGTGAGTATTCATTAGACGTGATAACCTAAAAACTATGCCGACCAATAAGAATGCTTTGACGAGATATAAGTATCTGGACGAGTTGCTTTCGGACAGACACCATTATTATGACATTCATGATTTGACTGAGAAATGCAATCAAAGGCTTGTTGAAGATGGATTTCCAGAAGTCACACAGCGATGCATAGAAAAGGATATCAATTATATTGAATATGCTCCATTCTCTGCTGACATTGAGAGATTCAGAGTGAATGGCAAAAGATGCTTGAGGTATGAGAATCCTTCCTTCTCCATCTTTCGGAAAGAACTGACAGAAGAGGAATGCAATTTATTGTGCGAGGTCTTGAACACCATCGGACAATTTGATGGTCTTGACAACTTCAAGTGGCTTGATGATTTCAAGATGGGTTTGGGGCTCAAGGAGCGCAGGCAAATCATCAGTTTCAGCAACAATCCCTATTTGAAGAACTCAAATCTTCTGGGAACACTCTTCGACAATATCTCTAATGGAGTGGTCATTCGATTGTCGTACCACACATTCACCGATGCAACCATCCGAAGCATTGTTTTCCACCCCTATTTGCTGAAACAGTATAATGACCGCTGGTTCTTGCTTGGTGCTGATGACTGCGACAATAAGATTCTGAACTTCGCATTAGATAGGATAGACGAGGTGGAACCACTTCCCGAAAGAACATATGAGCAATGCTCGGAAGAACTTGCAGAACGTTTTGACGATATTGTAGGTGTGTCATTATACGAAGACCGTCCTGTCGAACACATCCTGTGTTGGGTGAGTGATGCTTCGAAGGGCTATGTGGACACCAAACCTATTCATGGCAGCTACACACCCATCAAGGGTGATGCCGATCAACAACTTCGTTCAGAGTTTTCTCGGCTACAAGGTGGCATGTTCTTTACTCTTGACTGCATTAAGAACTACGAACTGATTCGTGAATTGTGTTCCTACGGGAAAGACCTCATTGTCCTACGCTCTGATGGAACTGTTGCTGATGATGTAAAGAAGAGGGTGAGCGAGATGATGGAGCAATATAGTGGAATTGAAAATAACAAATGATATGGACATCATAAAAGATATAGAATCAACCCCGGCGTTGCTAACGAAGATAGTTGAGGGATGGGCGCAGCATCAAAGTCCGTCTTTCGATGAACTGGCACAATCTGTCCTTCAGACACATCAGACCGCCCAATCTGGTGCCATCCGTGCTGTGAATCAGATGGCAACTCTCCGCAATTGGCTCATCGGATGCTATATTGTGGAGTACGAACAGAGAGGCAGTGACAGAGCAAAGTATGGCGAGCGCCTCTTGAAGCGTTTGGAAGAGCGTGTGAATACAAAGGGATTGAACTTGACCTTTTTTAAAGTGTCAAGAAATTTCTATTTGTATTATCCTCAAATTGCAGAGTTGTTATCCGTCTCAATTCATCCAATGCCGTCTGATGAATCTATGGATGAAAAAGGTGCGACAGCGTCGCACCAATTCAATAATGTCGGACTTTCTCAAAAAAGTGCGACAGCGTCGCACAAATTCGTAACCCCTGCAATTGAGATTATTACCAAGTTATCATTCTCTCACATTCGTGAGATTATGACCCAAGACGATCCCTTGGCTCGTTTCTTCTATGAAACAGAGTGTATCAAAGGTACATGGTCAGTAAGGGAACTGCGTCGTCAGATATCCACCAACCTATATTTCCGTAGTGGAGTAAGCAAAGACCCCAAGAAATTGCTTGCTTCCATCAAGCCAGAGACCACCTCGCCTGCACTCGTTATTCGCCAACCATTCACTTTTGAGTTCTTAGGACTCCAAGCTAAAGATGTCATAACAGAAGGCGACCTTGAAGACGCGCTTATCACCCATCTTCAGGATTTCCTCTTGGAACTGGGCAAAGGTTTTTGTTTCGAGAGCAGGCAGAAGCGCATGATTATCGACGACGAATACTACTTTGCAGACTTGGTGTTCTATAATCGCATACTTCATTGCAATGTCATAGTGGAATTAAAGAACGATGAGTTCCGTCATGAATATCTTGGTCAGCTTAATGCCTATGTGTCCTATTATAAGGAGAATGAGATGCATGAAGGCGACAATCCTCCAGTAGGCATTTTGCTCTGCACTCGCAAGGGTAAGAAGATGGTGGAATACGCCATTGCAGGCATGGACAACAACCTGTTTGTCTCCACCTATATGCTCCAGTTGCCGGACAAAGCCACACTTGAGCAGTTCCTACTGAATGAAATGGAGGATGTGCATGAATAGGATTTTCAATGAATGAAGAATACAGACAATTCCGAAATCGAAGAGTACTTTCGGGGGCAGCAAAGTGGAAAGATTTGAGATTGTTTCTCCTCGTTGAGGAAAGGCGATGGTTTCGTGTACTCATCTTCTTGTTTTTTCTGCTGTTTCTCAAAAAAACTTGTAAAATTGTTTGGAAACGAATAATAAATTGTATATTTGCAAACGAAAAATTGAAAACAAAAAGGATGAAAGACTACATTGACAAGATAAATAACAGCAAGGATGCTACTTCTGTAGCACAAGAGCCTGCCTTGGCAATAACTGTTTGTCAGCCAAAGAAGTCTGCTGAGAAACGGTTAGAGGCATCCATGCCGTGTTACTTCTCCGAAGGAGAACTGGATGAAGAAATTCGTGTGTCCATGAAGAGTGGAAATGCCACTCAACGTGAAGTTGATGCTGTATTCTGTCGATAAAATCTTTAACTCTCGTTCCATCTACATCGTGACAATTCATCGGACAATGATGAAGAATGAATGAATGAGATGAGATGAAATAAAACGGAATAGAAACTAAAACGAGGCAATATGATATAAAGTTTAACTTGACATAAGGAAAAGAAAGTGTTTGCTTTTACTTGATGTGTCCTGAAAATCGCCAAAAAGAGGATTTACCATCAACAGTAATAGTGAATGCTTGCACCGTTAGGTGTGGGCTTCATGGTTGTATGGTAAAAGGTGTTTGGCGATACCTCAGGATAGCAATCGGGCAAGTCTCACACCTTTCTTTTTGCTGTGTCGCAAAAAGAAGAAAAAATGAAATGCAAAATTGGCTTATTAAAATAAATATGGAATTATTCTAAAGCTCTGCCACAGATTGGCGTACCCTTATCATACTTTTGCAAAAAAAACAAAGAAATATGGACAACGAAAGTGATCTTTCTGTGGGCAGATAACTCAAAATCATTTTATTACAAATCCTCCATACTATATACTATAGAAGATAATTTGAATCATATGAAAAATTTATCATATTCGCTACGGCAAATCGCATCCTGGACCTCAAACAATTCCGATGTTTTGATTCCTGCGCTTCAGCGCGGACTTGTATGGAAACCACGTCAGGTTGAACTTCTTTGGGATTCTATCCTTAGAGGTTTTCCAATAGGTTCTTTTATGCTATCAGACATTGTAAACAATGAAGGAGCAGGAAAATACTACCTTATGGACGGACAACAGAGATACAATGCTATTAGTATAGGATTTAACACTGTTCCAGATGCAAGAGCCGTTTTATGGATAGATCTTATACCTCCTTCATCAAAAAGTTCCACACGTACATTCTGGATTAAGGCCACAACTACCCCTCACCCATGGGGGTATAAGAATGACGATGATGCGAATCGGCTGAATACAGCAGAAAAAAGAAATGCTTTGAACATGTTTAACCTAAAAGGAAACATCTATAATGACCATTTCTCATTGACAGAAACATGGCCTATAGAGGCAAATCTACCTATTCCACTATTTTGTTTATTGGAGGCTGCAGAGAAAAGTAATGATGAGAATATGTTTGTCAACGAAACACTGGCAATTTTCAATGCCACAGATTTCTCCTTCCGAAAGTCCTTCAATGAGAAATTTAAGCAATCTGATATTGCCTTGGACTATTTGCGAACTACTTTATTCCCTGTTTTTAAGGCATTGAATGATTACACCATTACCTGTAACCATCTTCCAAAGGAGGTAATGGAGACAGAGACCACAGAAGATTCTGCAGCACAAACAACTTTGGAGGTGCTATTCACTCGTCTGAATACTGGTGGCACAGCAATTTCAAGAGATGACTTGAATTATTCTGCGATAAAAGCATACTGGCCATCCATAAAAGATGTAAACGATGCATTGGCGGAGAAATACATGAATCCCGCCAAGTTAGTGATGCTTGCATTCCGTCTTGCATTGACCTCTGATGAGGACAAAAACTTTAAAAACGAAATGACCATCAAGCAAATCCGAAGTGCTGCAAAGAAACCAGAAGAGAAGGAAAAGATAGAAGCTTTGTATAAGGATCATCAGTTAGAAATTATCCTTGACAAAGTTGACGAATGGTTAGGAGTAAAAGAAAAAACAGATCTTCGGACACCGAGTATCTTGCGGACAATAATAGCTCGAAACTCACCTGATATTTATTTGTTGCTCATGTATCTCGCCAGCAAAGATGCAAAATCTCCTATAAATCTAACTATTCAGGAGATAAGAGCACTCGCATTCTTGCTTTATTGGTTCGGAAACGACAACAAAAAGAGTTGTGTACAAGAGATGTTTTATCGATTCAAAAAAGGTATTAACCGACAGAATATCTTAATGGGTATTTCTAGATTGATGCATGATTGCCAACTCCTTCATGTTTACACTCCTACGGAAGTACAACAATTCTTTGTAATAGAAGAATCCAAAAATTGGAGATTTTGGAAAAGTCTTTCTGCACCAAGTCGAAATTTCTTCGATAGGACTTTCTGGTACGGCACCGCAGAGGCTAAACAACTTCTATTATATGCGGAAAGAGAATATATAAATACACACTTCCGCAATTATGACCCTGCACGGCAAGATATGTGGGCTGAAGAAAATCGTCCCTGGGACTTTGACCATATTGTTCCTCAAGATTGGATTACAGGAAAGAGGAACGCCGATTACCGAGAATATGATAAAGATTGGCTATGGAGCATTGGGAACATGGCAGCGATTTCTTTTGAAGCGAATAGAAGTAAGAGCAATTCCAGCCAATACTCCGAATACCACGAAAATAAAGAGTCGCTTCATTATCTGCAGGATATAGAATCGATTAAGTCTGATATAACATACAGCCAGCATCAGAGTGTGAATTTTGCGAAAATAACGTTTAAAAGGTATTGTATGATTTATGCTGCTGCTTATTCGGTGATACAGCCATTAGTCGAAGAAGTTGTACTTTCAGATACTTTACAAAAACGAAAAGAACTAATACAAGCAATTACCAAAGAACTTCCTGAAGCAAAAGCTCACTTTGCTGCGAATGATGGAAATGATCATTGGATAGAACGGGAACAGGATTGGGCCAGGGAATGGATTGGTATTGGCATTGTAATTGGGGACTTTATGGCTTGTTATGAATGGCATGGTGTCATTGATAATGGTTTAGTAAAGAATGCCGAAGTAGGTATCCGAAAAGCTCCTGGAACGCAAGTAACTCGTGAGAATCAACGCTTGTTCAATGGCGATGATGCTGACTCTATGGAATTGAATGATTGGTGGTACGATTGTAAGTTTGATTTTCAGAGTCTTGATGCAAATGTTATTGTCGAGGAAATGAAATCATACATGAATAAGATACAACAAGTCGCAAAATTGTAATTTCATAGGTTACCTAAAATCCGCAACTATCATCCAATACACGATTAAGGGTAGATTTATGAGTC
>SAMEA3663015__coassemble_682_pt1 | contig 12210 bp, 10 predicted proteins | sample SAMEA3663015__metabat2_low_PE_019 | metagenome-assembled genome bin SAMEA3663015 (sample SAMEA3663015) | pig gut metagenome | biome: pig gut; feature: pig-associated habitat; material: faeces | place: France | collected 2012
TCTTCCCAATCTTCCCATCGACCGCTTGCGGTCTAGTTATATATACAACTAATCCTCGTTGCGGATGATTTGGGAGATTTGGAAGATTGAGAAGATGATTAAGATTTCTTTGTATGCTTCGTGCAGTCCATGAATTAAATGGTTCTTGTTAGGATTCAACGAACTGGCGTTGTTTGCTTTTGAGATACAGATGATGTATGCCCAATCTGTCATTTAGAGGTTCTTTTCGCCTAAAAAGTTCGTCTTTTTTACTTTTCTTGCATTTTTTGTGTGATTTTCTTGCGGTTGTCGTATGAATCTGCTATCTTTGTACCTTAAATGTACGCGCATATACACGCGAGGTGGCAGAAAAATGCTGCCAGAGTAGCTTATTTTTGAAATAAATTAAATTAACCAAATCGATATGAAAATCCAAAAAACACTTTTATTCATGATGCCGCTGGCCGTGGCAGCAATGGTTCTTGTGGGCTGCAGTGACTATGACAACGGCTACACCGAGAAGGAGATGAAGTTCAATGCAGACTTCAGCCGTCAGTTCGGCTCGTTCGACGAGACGCAGGACTGGAACTTGGCTGAGCGTGTGGCAGTGACCGTGACCACCTCCGAACTGAAGGACATCAATGTCTATACGGAGAAGGAAGGTTCGTTCGTGCAGGTCGGAGCGTTCAAGAATGTGATGGGTACGAAGAAGTTGGAGTTTGAGGTGATTGAGGACATGACGAACCTTGTGGTGAGCGACGGCGACGTGGCTCTCCGTGCCGTGACAGGCGGAACGGTCAATTTCGACAACATGACCTCTGTGGGTGGCGAGGTGTTGGGCACTCGTGGCGGCGCGTATGTGAACCGCAACCTGTGGTCAAAGAATTATGTGGTGCCAGCCAACATCACCGAAGCTGAACGTGCGGCTGTGGTGGCTGAGTTCAGCAAGCAGCACTACGGCGCCTACAACGAGGTGCTGGTGCCTTGGACAGAACTGTTCGTGCAACAGGTGTATAAGGGTGAGGCAAAGTATTATAATGCCTTCAACCAGGAGACTGGCGTGGCAAGCGACAAGATGAACCACCTGCTGATTTGGGACCGTTCGGCTTCTGCAGGCACGTTCGACGGAGGCTACATCCACATCAACGACTTCAACAACGGCAACCAGCAGACAGTGGCATACGACGACAACGACACGGAGCATCAGCACCCCATCAAAGGTCTGACCCTCATGCGTGGCATTGACCCGACGGATTGCCCCACTGAGGACGTGACCATCGAAGGTGAGAAGAAACACTGGGTGAAGCAGTTTGAATATCATAACGCACTGAGCGACGAATACCAACCTACATACATCATGAAGCGTGTGACCTGGACGGAGGACGGCGTGACGAAGTCGGGTCTCTACCTTGGTTTCGACTTCTACGCTCAGAAGCGTGCTGACCAGCCTGCCGGCAAGAACATGGAAGTGGAGCGCGACTGGATTTTCAACGACTGGATCATCAAGATTTCGCAGAGCCTCAATCCAGTGGTGCCGGTGAGCGAGCTGCAGAACGCAACTCCTGCTGCCTGGATTTTGGCAGGTGAGGACCTCGGCGGCGGTTTCGACATCGACTACAATGACGTGGTGGTGCAGGTGGAGCGTCTGGCTGGCGAGAACAAGGTGCATGTCACTCCGTTGGCTGCCGGCGGTACACTCGCATCCTACCTCTTCTTCGGGCAGACCTGCATCGGTGAGATTCACCAGTTGCTCGATGCCAGCCCGGCACGAAGCGGCAGTTATCAGCCCATCAACCTCAGCGGTGACCTGCATGTGTCTACCCAGAAAGTGGAAGTGACCGTGGATAAGGATTGGGGTCTGACCCAAGACATCAGCAAGGCGAACAACATGGGTGGTTTCACCATCCGCGTGTTGCCTGCAGGCACAGAACCGATGGCAAAGGTGCTCAACTATAACGACCCGGCCTTCGACAAGGCTACCACCGTGAAGGCTCCTCAGCAGGGAGAGGCACCATATATCATCTGTGTGCCATACGCTTACAAACTCACGAACTATCCTGAATCAGGACTGTCGGCGGCCACCGTGTGGGCATGGCCAGGCGAGCGCGTCAACATTGCCTCTGTCTATGAGGAATTTGAGGATTGGGCGCGTGATAAGGCTGCCAAGAAGGATTGGTACTCCAAGCCAGCGGCACAGGGCTTCGTTTCCACGCAGAAGTTCACTCGCATAAGATTCGGTGAGCAGCCTGCCAAGATGTCCGATTTCGAAATTCAGGAGACAGGCAATCCTAATGCCGACGTGACCTTCTACAACCAGGTTCCGAGCGTCTATCCAGAGGTGAAGCAGCCAGCGGCAACCCTTGCACTGAAGCAGGAAGGCGACATCTACGTGACCGTGGGCGAAACCATCGACCTCCTCAACTACGTCAACACGAACTATCCAGACAAGGTGTTCTGCGTATCGACCAGCTATGGCGAACAAGAACCAGTGGCAGGCTCCTTCACCCAGTTCAAGACGTTGCAGGCGAACCACCGCACCCTCATGCACATCAGAATTGCCACTCCTGGTGGTCTGCTCAATGTGGATGTTTATGTGAACAGCGGCACCAGCAGCGAAGACAGCGGCAAGAAGGACAACAGCATCACCCTCTACGACAATGGCACCCCTGTCTATAACATCCCTACCATCGCAGCGGGCGAGACCAAGACCTACACCATCAAGTCGAACGGCTCAGGCAGTTATTCGGTAGTGGGAAGCGATTACTTCACGGCTTCCGTCAACGGCAACACGCTGACCATCACCGGTGTGAAGGCAGGTAGTGCCAACCTGATTATCAACCAGGCAGCCGACGGCACCTACAAGCCAGCAACCGGCACTTACTGGCTCACTGCAACGGGTAGTCAGCAGCAGCCGGGTGACGATGTGGATGACAAAGTGGATGAAGGTGGAGATGACACACCAAGCGGAGGTGCAGGCACTTATTCCTTCAGCGGCAAGCAGACCCAATGCGTCTTCACGGTAGAGTCGGCAGGAAACGGCAAATACAACGTGAAGTACAATGGCACAGCCATCCTGAAGGGAGTTGCCAAGGTGACCTTCAGTTGGTCTGACAACTATCAGCCGAAAGAGTGGGGCGGTGCAGCAGGAGCCTTCAAAGTAAACTCTCCATGGAGTACCACAGGGTTGGGGACGGTCAGCGCGCAAGGCAACTATACCGTGACGCTGAGTTCAGCCTTCCGTGCTTCAGAAGACAAGACCCTCACTGTCAGCAACAATAATGCAGGCTCATCTTTCTATCTAACTGTTTCAGGAGAATAAACAAGAATAAGGAATATTTGTTTTCATACAAAAATGTAAAGGTTATAAGTGAGTGGAGAGGCGACCTTGTTGGGGTCGCCTCTCTTGTGCTTTTTATACCAAAAATTTGGAAGAAACAAGAAAAGTATGTACCTTTGCGCTCAATATCAAAAAGGAGGAAATGGAAAGTGCAGAGATTATAACAAGTACGGATTCTATTAAGTCGAAGATTTTTGAGGTGCGTGGCAGACGAGTCATGATAGACAGTGACTTAGCAAGCATGTATGGCGTTGAAACAAAGAATCTCAAACGTGCGGTGAGAAATAACATTGAAAGATTCCCAGATGATTTCATGTTTGAACTGACAAAACAAGAATATGATTCTTTAAGGTGCAATTTTTTCACCATAAAAAATGGAAGGGGGCAACACAGCAAGTATCTGCCCTACGCATTTACGCAAGAAGGCATTGCCATGTTGTCAGGTTTGTTGAGAACTCCTATAGCCATTCAGGTGAACATCAATATTATGCGTGTCTTTTTTCAACTACGGCAAGCACTTATACGTGTAAACGACACTGACTTGCAGTTAGAACAAATACACAAGGAATTGCAGCAAATGAAAGTCGATTTTGATGAAACATTGCGCGATCAGAATGAAATTAATGAAATGTTGGGGAAAGAGCAAGATTTTATTTCAGATCAGATAGAACTCATCAACGACGCGATAGCCCGGCTACAAATAGAGTTTAATGAAAAGAAAAAAGAATCAAAGCGCAAGCCTATAGGCTTTAAACCTTGCAAAGAAATATAGATATGTGGCTTGACATCCTATACATACTGATTGGGTTCGTCCTCCTCGTGAAGGGGGGCGACTTCTTGATTGACGGTGCGGTGGCGATAGCGCAACGTGCCAAGTTGAGTGCGATGGTGATTGGCATCACAGTGGTGGGCTTCGGCACGTCGATGCCCGAACTGCTGGTGTCGACACAGGCAGCGTGGGTCGGTTCGTCGGGTTTGGCAATCGGCAATGTGGCAGGGTCGAACATCGCCAACATCGCCCTCATCCTCGGTGTGACCGCCATGATATGCCCCTTGCCGTCGCAGCGCACGATGATGAGGATTGACATCCCCTTCATGCTGTTCGCCATGGTGCTGTTCATCGTGATGGCGATGACCGACGACACCATCCATCGGTGGCAAGGCATCACGATGGTGCTCCTGCTTGTGGCGTTCATCATCTGGGAGGTGCAGCGTTCGCGCAAGAAGACCAAGCGGGCTGAGGCGCAAGGCGAGGCGGAAGTGGTGGAGAAACCCTCCATGCCCCTGTGGCGTGCCATCCTCTACGTGCTGGTGTCGCTGGCGGCGATGGTGTGGGGTGCCGACCTGCTCATTGGCGGTTCCAGTGCCATTGCCATGGAGTTGGGCAACTACTTCGGCGTGGCGAAAGAAGAGATGGAGCGCATCATCGGGCTCACCGTGGTGTCTGTGGGCACGTCGCTGCCCGAGTTGTTCGCCTCGGTGATGGCGGCACGCAAGGGTGAGACCGACATGGCGGTGGGCAACATCATCGGCTCCGTGTCGTTCAACATCCTTTCGGTGGTGGGAGTGGCTGCTGCCATCACACCAATCCACGATGCGTGGAAGCCCTTCGCCATCGACTATGCGGTGATGCTGGGCTTGGGTCTGGTGCTGTGGCTCTTCTTGCAGACGCACCACAAGATTGTGCGCTACGAAGGTGCCATCCTGCTGACCATCTATTGCCTTTACATCGCCAGGACCTTGATGGTGTAGGGGAGGTGACTATTCAGCGAATCGCCCTCGGCGATGATCTGAAGAAATGAATTGCAATAATTGACGTCAGTTCGGTGTAAGAGCACTCACGGTCGGAAGTCCTTTTACCGCTTTGCGGGCTTCAGAAAAACAACAAAAAGCAGCCCCAGAAGTTTCCTTCCGGGGCCTTGCCTCTTGTGCTCTGCCTCTTACACGTTGGGCAGAGTGCGCTTATTTCTTATATCCGCATTTCGGACAAACACCTTTTTCATTCAGAGAAATTCCGCACAAAGGACACCTGTCAATATCCTTATGGCAATCAAATTCTTCAGAAGCTTTATTTACACCACTGCTAAAGGTTATCTTTGCAATATTCAGCTTATCCTTCAGCAAGTCATAAACAATCTTTATCATCCCCTCCACTGTCATCGTTTCTTTCGTCACAACCAGACGACAATCAGGATATGCCTTTGCCCATTCCGTACAGAAGGCCTCGCCCTTCATCTTGTTCTGCGGATGTCCGTCTTTGATTCCCTGCTTCTCATAAACATCCAGCACGGCAGGCAGCAACGGGTCATCCTCTCTCAGCACCAACGCATGGTCAAAGTTCTTGAGCACATCCCAAGCCAGTTTCTGAATCTCATTGCATGGGTAAACCATGTTGACACCTTGATTGATAGAATCCTCAACCTCAATAGTCAAGACTCCAGTGTGTCCATGCAGATATTGCGCTTCACCACGAAAACCATAAAAGCGGTGTGCATACTGCAAATCAAACGTTGTGATACTTCTCATAAGCATTCCTCCTAAATTTTTAAGGTCCTTAATTCTGCAACACTATTACAAATATAAATTTTTAAGTACCTGAGCAACAAAAAGTTGATCAGGACTTTGCCATGTCAGATTTTTCACATATCTTAGTGTTGCAAATCAAAATATGTATCAAACCCGACCGACATGGCAAAGATAGCAATAAAATCTGAGAAACTCTCTCTTTTTGGAGGATTTTTTTTAATAATGGAGCAATTTTTTTTAATGATGGCGGAATTTTTACAATAATGGAGGAATTTTTGTCAATAATGGAGGAATTTTTTCAATAATGGAGGAATTTAACGTGTATTCGGTGAAGACCACAAATAATCACGGATGGTTGGGATGGTTCAACAAGCCATCAATCAGACCCTAACCCCCATCTATGAGCGTCAATTCATTAAGTCACTTAAAGTTAGATTTTTGGTTATTAAAAAGCATCACGCTGTTTTATGAGATTAGTTCGTGCGACCTCTACATCCGTTCAGCATTCATGGACAGCAAGGTTTCGCTGGGCGACATCCTTTGACTGTCGATAGGAATGAAGTTGCAGATGCTGTGAATAAATAATCTCCACAACAGATTATTCTTTACGACGTAGAACGAACACACCACAAGCGTAATTGAGTGGAGTGTGATTAAAACGAGTTGACGAGTTGAAACTTGTCAACTCGTCAACGAAAAAAATTAATATACGCTGTATGTGCAATACTGGGTGAGGAACGACTTGCTGTTGCGACCTCCAGTAGTGTTGGTAAAAATCTGTATCAAATCGTATGTGGCAAGCGAACACTTTAATGTTGCCTTCTTCGACTTGTTGGAAGTGCAATAGAACCAATAGTCGATATTGACATTGGAAGGCACATTGAAATTGGGTCCGAGGTCGATTTCTTCTATATATGCACTATTAAACATACTGCCGATACTTGTCACATTGTCAGCGCTCCATCCCGAGATGTTTATCTTCTTTGCATTGCCACAACCAGCGAATGTACTGCTAAGGTTCTGAACTGACGTAGTCTTCCAGCCGGAAAGGTTGATGGAAGTGGCAGTGCATCCCTTGAATGCGCTGTCCATTATGGTGGCGGAAGAGAAGTCGGCATCTACACATGTGAACTCACCGTTGCCGCCTACACCAGCGAACGCATTCTTCATATAGATGATATTCGACGTATTGCTCTTGCCGAACACAACAGTCTGAAGACTCTTGCAATTGCTAAATATAGAGGTGAAATCATTGGCATTATGGAAGTCAAACGAAGACATGTCCACCTTCGGCAACAGATAGCAGTTGGTAAACATCTCCTTAACTCCCGTTTCCTCCAACGATGTCTTGCTACAATTCATTTTCACATCGGTGAGCTTCTGACAATTCCAGAACATACGGTTGAAGGTTGTAACCTTATCAGTGTTCCACGAACTGATATCCACAGACTTGAGCGAATAGCAACGGTCAAACAGGTTGTTCATCGAGGTGACGTTGGACGTGTTCAACCCCTTCACGTTTACAGACTCAAGACTCTCACATAGAGTAAAGATTCCGGACATATTGGTCACTTTTGAAGTGTTGAGCGGAGTGAGGTCCACGCTCTTCAGCTTTCTGCATTGATTGAACATGCCTGCCATGTTGGTGCAGAGCGAGATGTCAAGTCCCGAGAGGTCAACCTCCTCCAAGCCAGAGCAATTAGCGAACATGGCAGAGCAAGTGTTGCCGGTGCTTACGATTGCTCCGGGAGTGGAGACGGTGATGGTGGCGTTGGCTGCATCCCATTCCATGTAAACATTATGCAGCAAATTTTTATCATCGCCTGCTATCCTCTTGACATTGACGGGGAGACTACTTCCTTTATACCCATTATATTTGTCGCTATGGCCTATGATGTTCACCTTCTTTACGTCGGCAATCACTCCTCCGTTAGCTTTTACGAGACTCTCTATATTATTTTTGAATCCTCCGTTGGCTTGTATCAGCGCTCCGGCATAAGTCTCCGACTTCTGGTTAAGCTTGAATGTAAACTTCTTGCTGATGTTGGTGGTTGGGGTTAAGGTGACGTTAGCACTCTTGTCCGTGCCGTTATAGTTGGCATATACGAAGAGTATTAGTTTCCCATCCTCCTTGGAGAAATCGTATATCCATCCCTGCTCGCCGAAGCACACGTCAAATTCGCAGTTGGCTTCAATGGGTATTTCCACCCTTCCTCCGGCTGCTGGAGCTTCCACCAGAGTCTGCTTAACGTTAATGTATGGTTCATTCTGAACGTCAGGAGAACTTGGGACATCGCCCTGAGCATAGTCAATGACAGACTCTGAGTCGAAGTCGGAGAGCCAGTCGGAATCCGTTGCGCCGCCGCTTGTCATCCAATTTGAAATCTTCGGGAACACCTTGTTAATCTTATATCCCTCAATGGTATGAGGCATATAGCCTTCCACCCTGAACGCCCATACGAGTCCTCCATTGTGGAAACTGCTATCGTCAGTGTTTGATGCGAATCGGGTTACTGCAGTGTTCTTCTCGTGTATCTCCACCCTGTTCCGTGTGTTATAGATGAAGAAGTTGAGGTCTTTGTCCCTAATGTTCAACTGTGGATTGCCGTCTAACGGTCGTGTGAGTATGATGGTGACATAAGGCAAGCTTTCCTGTGATATCTTTGGCAGATTAACATTGAAATAGCCGTTGCCTTTCTTTATGTTCTGTGCTCCGTTCACTCGGAAAACAGGAGTGCCGCTGGCATCAGATTCCGATACGTTCTCCACCGAAAGGCGCTTATCCGACGAGAGCCAGTTCACTTCGAGTCCGTCCACATCCACACCCTTTACCTCAACTCCAGGCACAAACGGCAGTTTGCCGCCTATGGCACGTATCTGAAGAGTGATTTCCAGGGTCTCCGAAGTATCGGACTTTCCATACTGTTTTCTGTAGCCAAGCACGAAGTCGTTCATATCGTAGTCGCCCATTTCTGGATACATGTCCTCAAAGAGCACTGTGCCATACACCGAGTTGTTGGGTGAGAACACCAAGGTCTTGTCGCTTCCCAACGGCGTCAGCGCCTCTGACGCGTCAGTAATCTCGTCCGATATGTTGGCGGCACGAGTGAGAACCTGCTTTTTACCGATGTCAATGGTGCGCACCACTGTCTTGCCATCCTTGTCGAGGTAGGCAAGATATAGGTTTTCAAACGTTTTGAGTGTAGTGAGAGATACTGTTTCCCGTTTATCAGCCTCAAGCAGTGTGGTACACATTAGTTTCTCTAAGTTCTCGTCCTCATATATATACGCACGAGTCGTTACATTGCTTATAAGCTGTATATCCACGTCTTGCGACATGTTCCAGTCAAAATCCAAAGGAACTTCATTACCTTCAGTATTCACGCCAGGGGGAAGATTGGTTTCCATTGTATCAACACAAGCACCGAGTGTTGTAAAGGCGATTGAAACGCCAGCCAACCTTAAGATTTTGCAAAAATATGGTTTAATGTTCATGACTTAAAAAATTTTGTGTAGTATAGTATTAATTCTCAATTTGGCACAAAGATAAAAAAAATATTGAATTGTCCAAGGAATTAGACAAATATATTTAATAATATCCTAAAAATATTCACTTTTCAAGTAGAAAGCCTTTTTTATGAAAAAGTTGACAAGTTGACTGTTGACTGTTGTATTATTCTGTAGAGATGGATATCGCTGTAACCCTACGCTCTACATCATTTGGAGATAAGTCCCACTGTTTCAAGCTGTTGCAGAATGTAGGGTGTCTCCAGACCCTACATTCACTCTACATTCGCCAACTGTCTGATTATCAACGCAAAATCGCCAAATGATGTAGAGTGTAGGGTGTTAGCGGAGCTGGCTTATATATAGGGAATGTCGTTTAATTCTTTCAGTAGTGGACGCATAGAGGTCATCTTGGCATCTTGATGCTCCGTGCGTCCAGTTTTAATTGCTTTTTGCTGGTATAACGGCACTCCAAAGTAGTGAATCCGTGGGATTGATAAAGAAAAGGATTGACTTTGCAGATGATTCACATCATGCCGCTCGTCAATCCTCTTTTTTACCTTCTTCCACCTTGGTTGCACCCGACTGGTGACCGATGGCGAAGGCGTCTAACCTAAAAACCTTTTTACTACATTAGTGCTATTCCTGCAACCTGTTGATAGCCTCAATCTAATCAAAAGTGTTCCTATAACTTACTTTCTATCGGTTGGCATCCGTCGAAGCCAGCCGTTGTGCTTGTACCCTTATCATATATTAACCACTCTGTCTTTTAGTAACCTAAGAATCTAACTTGGCTATAACCGATTAGCCGAAAAAAATTCTCTGTTTTTATGAAAAGTTCCATTTGCTCTTGTATATATATGTGTGTCATATAGCAGTTAATTTCGTCGTTATGGGTTAACTCTGTCTTTTATTTGTCCACCTTAGGATATGATGAAGGATGGTGGACTTCCTTTAATTTTTGACTCCCGTCCGTCAAGAGGTTATCACTAATCCCTTGAAGGCCCGGGAGTCTACCTATTTCCATTAAAAACTATTCCGATATAATGTTGGACTTATCCACTGGGGATGTTATGAATTACTATTTACTACTGTTTTACAAAGATTTGGGCAAAATTCGGGATGAAGCCCGCATCGGAATTTCTTTATTGTTTTTTTGGAACAATTACAGGTTTGTGTGTGTTCTTAGTATACGTTTAAGAGTTAATATGATTCGGATTGTTATCTTGAAGCGAGTACGTTACCGTTAGCCTCGCCCGAGAAACGATTGTCCTTCCAGTTACCGACGATCGCCTTGCCGGTGGTTGTCGTGTAGGTTCCGTAGCCGTTGCGCATGTCTTCCTTGAACTGACCTGTGTAGGTTGCGCCCGAAGCCCATACGAATGTGCCCTGACCTTCGATGTAGGAGTTGCAGAACTGACCTTCGTAAACGTTGCCGTTAGCATAAGTGTACTTGCCAAGACCATCCTTCTCACCGTTCACCCACTGTCCTGCATACACGTCACCGTTGTTGTGGTAGTAAGTGCCGTAGCCGTTGCGCTGGTTGTTCTCGTAGTGACCTACGTACTTGTCGCCGTTGGCTGCTGTGAACACGCCTTCACCCACACGTACATCGTCCACCCATTCGCCTTCGTATGTGTCACCATTGGCCCAAGTGAGTTTGCCGTGACCGTTGCGCTTGCCGTTCTTCCACTCACCCTCGTAAGTGTTGCAGCGCTCAGCATAGAATGCACTGCCGAAGCCGTCCTGCTTGCCGTCCTTGAAGTCACCCTGGTAAACGTCGCCCTCTACCCATGAGTAACGTCCGTAGCCGTTGATCTGTCCATTCTCGAAGTTACCTTCGAAGCGGTCACCGTTCTTCCATTCATACACGCCCTTGCCGTGCATTTTACCGCCTTTCTTGCTACCGGTGTACTTGCCTGCGTTGTTCAGGTCAGGATTTCTCTGAGCAGCGTCGTCCGGGCTCTGTGCCATGATGCTGTTGTAAGCACCGAATGACAAGAATGCTAAAACTGATAAGATAAACTTCTTCATAACTTAGCCCTTTCTTTTAGTAGTTGTTGTTAAATCTATATTGGTTTTTGTTTGTTTTGTTACTGGATTGTCAACATTTTTTGTTTTTGACAATGCAAAGTTATCCGTTTTGTTTCCTACTTCCAAATAAAAAATACAAAAAATATCGATAAATTTCAAAGAAGTTGCATTTTAGACCACTATGGTACACTATCTTTCCTATTTTGATAAATTACGAGTGAATAAAAGCGGTGTTTTGTCGGAATTATTGGAAACATAACAAGTCCATGTAGTGTAAGGGGTATTCCTTTTCCTATTACATATATAATGTACGCGAGACGTGCCTGGAGTTTGTGAGTTATTTAGGGCGCATAATGTTTCCATCGCATGATTTGTGCAGGTCGAAATGTTTCCTTTTATGGGTCGTTTATGTTCACTCTTTGTTTGTATCTTGTTGAATATGAGCAGTTCGTCCAAACAGACATTCAAAAGGACTGGTGGAAGGACTTGCGCTGATGCACAGGCATCGGGAAACAAGGCATACACCTGACAGTTCCATACGTCGGCACGGTGCGCGTTACATTTCATCCTTCCAGCGCGAAATATTTCGTTCTTCCAGCGCGTGTCATTTCGTGCTGGAAGACGAACGGAGGGGGTGATGAAATGGCTTGAACGCGAATGACTTTTTTTGAAACACGAATTTCCCATGAACCTTTAGCTCGGCGTAGCCAATTTTTCATGAACTAAACTTTCGGAAGTCATAAAAACCACGGATTGCACAGATTACACGGATTTTTTTTAACAACGAACCTTTAGCTCGGCGTAGCCAATTTCCCTAATTTTACGAA
>SAMEA3663015__coassemble_762_pt1 | contig 11456 bp, 8 predicted proteins | sample SAMEA3663015__metabat2_low_PE_019 | metagenome-assembled genome bin SAMEA3663015 (sample SAMEA3663015) | pig gut metagenome | biome: pig gut; feature: pig-associated habitat; material: faeces | place: France | collected 2012
CCTGAAACTCCACTTTCGTGAGCGTGTTCTCTTTTTTCTTCATTGTTTGATTAGGTGTTACTGTTTGTTTTCGACGGCAAAGTAACAGCATCTGCTCCAATCTCGCAAACTTTAGAAATCGAAAAATGACGAGATTGGGGCAGATTTAACATCTATTCGTAGAAATAGAGGGAGGAGGCTCAATAATACATGTCGCTGTTCGAAGCTAACAGGTCGTAGCGGATGTCATCCTCAAGTACGGAGACACCAATCTTCCTTGACTCTGACGAAGCGGGTTGAGTCGATGCCGTGATGGGTAAAGATGCGGAACCTTTTCGCTGGCACATGAGCCATCCGTCCCCCACATCTTCAAAAGAAAAGGAAAGAGCTCGACTGGCATACGAGATGTTCAAGCGTAACTCACCTGATTGTCCGCTGTTTCGATGAAGATAAGCTGGTGATTCTTTTCAATGGTTTCCAGAAGAAAAGCCAGAAGACATCTCAAGGGGAGATTGAAAAGGCAAAACGAATCATCAGTAGCGGCTTTAAAAATAAGTGTCCATTTCTGGACACTCTGCTGTTCGGAAATGGACACTCTTGTTATGGAATCGAATGAAGACGCAAGGAGGTAAATGGGAATCTTATGACATGTATTCCCTTTTGAACCACAATAAAAACACAGGATCAGCAATGGTGGTTGCACCCTTGCTGGTCTCAATGAGTTCCTTGTCTTCAAGGCTGCTCTTGAGACGAGTGATGTTTGATTTGGTACCTAAACGATAAGCGTCTATAATGCGTTTGCTGCCGAAATCGCTGTGGATTCCATCACACAAGGCACGAAGAAAATTCATCTGGAAAGAGGTGAGTGTTTCGATTCGGCTTTGGAAAAGGGCTGAGTTTTGATGGAGCAATTCATCAAGCCCCCTTTGGAACGAGTCTTCTGTAACTTCACGTTCCGTTTCGACAAACACATTCCACGCCAATTCCTGGACGTATGAAGAGTGCCCATCCACAGTGCGGCAGATACGTTTGGCAAAGTCTTCGGATATGCTTTTCTCCTTGTTGGCAAAGCGTGACTGGATAAAAGCAACCCAGTCTGCATCGGGTATTTTGTCGAGGAATATGGTGTCACCAAACTTGTAGAAAGGCATCCGTTTGCTCTGAAAGATTTTCATCATCAAATGCTTTTTGCTACCGAACATACAGTAGGAAGCATTCTTATGGTGTTGCCACGCACCACGCATACGCTTCTGCACATTGAGACTATCCGGAAATTCGCCCACTTGTTGAAACTCGTCGATGCACACGATGATGTGGACACCCCGTTTTTCCGCAATGCGTTCAGGCAAATTCAGTATTTCATCAGGAGTATGTGTTTCAGGGGTGATGCCAAGGGACAGCGAAAACTCAGAGTTGGGTTCTGGGCTGAAAGAGACTTTGGGAACAACTCTTGCGAGGAACTCCATCACTGTACCTGCCAACATCTCCACTTTCCCTGCCGTCTGCTTGATGAGAATGGAAGCAAAGCGCTCCAGAAAATCGTACTCACTTCTGCAGTCGTAGATGTCCATGTAGATCACCTTAATCTTTTCATCCGTCATTTCATTCCTCACTTTCTGCACCAGAGAGGTCTTTCCCATTCTTCGAGGGGAAATCAGAATGGCATTCAATCCATTTTCGAAGTCCATTCTCAGTCTTCGTGTTTCCTGCACTCTGTCTGTGAAGTTCTCTCCACCGACAGCCGCTCCATAGATAAATGGCTTGTTCATAAGTCTTGTTCCCTATTAAATTCCGCGGCAAAATTACAAATAAAAACATTGGTACACAAGTTTGTGGACCACAAAGTTGTGTACCAATGTTTTTTTTCTTCATTTCTGGATTGTTTCCGGCTCACTCGTAAACACCTGTGTATGTCTTAAACAAAATACACTCGCAAGTAATAAAACCACAGATTTAGCCGATTTCACGGATTTATTTATCCCGATTATGACAGATTCAGCAGATTTATAGGATTTATCCAAATCCACACACAGGGTTATGCTGGTGAGCCCAAATTTTCCAACATTTTTGTTTAAGTGCAAGCTTCACTTTAAGGAGTTTAAGGAGTGAGTCCACTTGAAAAAGTGCTTTTATGTCCATCGCCCCTTCAGGGCTTCTTCTAATTGTTTGACTTTCAAGAAGGGGTTTTACCCCTCCCTGTGGTCTTCCGTCCCTTCGGGACTTTTTTCAAGTGGACTCAGGAGTGAATTATGCATTAAATGAAGTACACATTGCGGCGGCAATGGTCAAGTCGAAGGGGGTGGTGATTTTGATGTTCTCGCGATTGCCTGGAACAAGGGTGACGGAGTGTCCGAAACGTTCCACCACGGAGGCATCGTCGGTGAAGAAGTCGGTGTAAGGTTGCTCATAGGCTTGGCGGAGGAGATGAGCGGAGAACACCTGAGGGGTCTGAACGAGGCGGTAGTCGCTGCGGGGCACTGTGATGGATTTTCCAGGGAGAACCTGACGTAAGGTTTCCACCACATCGGTGACGGGAATGACGGCTTCGGAACGGGTAGCCTCATCGTAGCAGGCACGAATGGTGTCGATGGAGACAAAGGGACGCACGCCGTCATGAACGCCTACAAGCGTGGCATCGAGGGAGACTTTGGCGAGTCCGTTCTTGACGGAGTGGAAACGGGTTTCTCCTCCATTGGCAAGGGTGTAAGGGCACGAAAAATGGTATTCAGCGCAGAGTGTGCGCCAATAGTCTTGCTGCGTTTCGGGCAACACCAAGACCACCTGCATTTTCTCGTCGAACTGGAGAAAACGGTCGATGGTGCGCATCAAGATGGGAGTGCCACCAACAGGAAGGAACTGCTTGGGAATGTCGCCGCCCATGCGAAGCCCCTTACCACCGGCTACGATGATGACGGCGTTCACTTTTCGCTGATATGTTGGTACATCATGCCTTGCCTCAACTGGTCGGCAGCATCTTTGCCACAGAAGTGCTCCACAATGGCATAGCCAAGACCCAGTGCGGCAGCAGGACCTTTACCTGTGAACATGAGCCCATCACGCTCCACAAGGGCAGCTGTGTAGTCTGCACCTGCCAGGTATTGCTCGAAACCCGGATAGCAGGTCATCTTCTTGCCCTGAGCAAGACCGAGATTGCCATACACCATCGGTGCGGCACAGATGGCAGCGAGTGCCTTGCCTGCCTGATGATGAGCAAGAATGATCTTACAGAGCCCTTCGTGGGCATTGAGGTTGGATGCCCCTGGCATACCACCCGGCAGGAAGAGCATATCGGCATCGCTGTAGTCGTTGTCGGCAAACATAGAGTCAGCTACAATGCCCACACCATGCGCACCCACCACAGTGAGTTCGTCCATGATGGAAACTGTTATCACTTCAAGACCTGCACGACGGCACACGTCGATGGGACCAAGGGCTTCCACTTCTTCGAAGCCCGTGGCAAGGAAAGCGTATATTTTCATATCATCGAATCATTTACAATTTGACAATTTACAATGGACAATTTCATGTACAATTTGACCATTTACAATGTACTATTTATTGGAGCCTACCTAAGTTTGAATCGGTAGGTGATGGTGCCACTCTCCGTGTGGTCACCTTCTGAGAAGCGGGATTGCTTGGCTGCTGCGATTGCTGCATTCTTGAGGGCAGCGGAGGAAGTGGTGCTGCTGGTCACGCTGGCACTGATGACAGAACCTGATGCGCTGACCTGAATGGAGACAAGCACGGTGCCTTCGCTGTTGGGGTCGGCATAGTTTGGCTTGGCAAGATAGACAACGGTGCGATTGCCCACCTTGGCAGATGTGCCTGTACCAAGACCGCCTGTTCCTGTCGTAGCACCTGTATTGCTATTACCATTGGGTGAACCTTGTGCGCCATTGCCTGTCGTATTGCCACTATTTCCCTTGTTGCCACTGCCGAAAGCGCCAGCCACACGACTATTGGCAGCTGCGGCAGCCTTACGGTCAGCCTCGGCTTTCTTGCGAGCGGCTTCCTCGGCAGCACGCTTCTTGGCAGCCTCTTCAGCGGCTTTCTTGCGAGCAGCCTCTTCGGCAGCACGTTTCTTGGCAGCCTCTTCTGCCTTACGCTTGGCTTCTGCTTCTGCTTTGATGCGTGCTTCTTCAGCAGCCTTTTTGCGCGCCTCCTCAGCGGCTTTCTTCTTGGCTTCCTCTACTGCGATGGACTTCTCTTTGTCTTGTGTGATGAGAGGTTTGGCAGGTTGCGGTTTAGGGGCAGGCGTCGGCTTCGGAGCCGGAGGTGGAGCGACTGGTACAGGGTCAGCCTCTTCAGGCACATCCGTAGATTCGGGAGCGTCGGTGGCTTCCGGGGTGTCGGATGCATCAGCAGGCAAGCCTCCAAGGTCTTCTCCTCCTGCATCTTCGACCATGCCGAGAAGCACGGGCACACCGTCTTCCTTTTCCTTGTCGGGTTGCGCCACAGAGAGCGTCAGGATGGCAAGGAGAAGGGCGATGGCTACGTGTACCAGAATGGAGATGACACCAGCCTTTACCTTATCTTTCTTGGAAGAATTGTCATTCATCGTGTGAAGGTGGTCGTGTGGCAAGAACCATCTTGAAGTGGTTCTCGTTGGCTATACTGAGTATTTCAACTATATTTCGATAGGGAACCGCTTCGTCAGCATAGAGAGAGACGAAGAGTTCGGTGGAGTCGTTCACCTGTGCATTCAGCACCTGCGGCAGTTCTTCCAGTGTGACGGGCTCTTCCTGTTCGTTGCCAGCAGCGGCGTAGAGGTTGAGGTCTTTGTCAATGACCACCCGTGCCGTTGCCTTCACCGTGGTCTGCTTCTTTCCTTGCGGCAGGAGCACCTTGATGGCATTGGGCGAGACCATCGTGCTCGTAATCATAAAGAAGATGAGCAGAAGGAATATAATGTCGGTCATCGACGCCATGTTGAACGTCGGACTGACCTTTGTTCTTCGCTTAAACATAGGCTCACTCCCCTTCGCTTACGATGTCCATGAATGTGAGAGACTTTGCTTCAATCTCGTTCACCACACCATCAATCTTTGCCACCAGATAGTTGTAGCCGAAGAGTGCCACAATGCCGACAGCAAGACCGCCCACCGTGGTAATCATTGCCTGATAGATGCCACCTGAAAGAAGGCTGATGTCGATGTTGCCTCCGGCATTGCTCATCTGCCAGAATGCCTCAACCATACCGATGACGGTGCCGAGGAAACCAATCATGGGCGCACCACCAGCGATGGTTGCCAACACAGGCAGACGCTTTTCCATCGTGGCAATCTCAAGGTTGCCAGTGTTCTCGATGGCTGTCTGAATCTCTGATGCAGGTTTGCCGATACGGCTGATGCCACGCTCAATCATGCGGGCGGCAGCGGTGTTAGTGTTACGGCAATAGTTGATGGCGGACTTCACATCGTTGTTTTTCATGTAGTCGCGAATGCGATCCATAAAGAGTTTGTCGTCCTTGCCGGCACTGCGGATAGCCAAGAAACGCTCAACGAAAATGTACACTGCAATGACAGAAAGGACTGCGAGGACAATCATAATCCATCCGCCTTTCGATGCGAGCTCAAGAATGCTCAGTTCTTCCATAATGTTTCAGTAAATTAGTATCAATTATCTATTAGAAGTCACTTTTCTTTTTCTAAGGCACTATTTATCAAATTAAAAATGTACCTTTGCAGTGCAAAAGTACGACTTTTTCACACACAAGACAAATAAAAAATATTAAATATGACTAAAAAGCTCAAGTTTGCCCTTTTTGGCAACGTGCATCAGGAACGGAAGAGTGCTGCTGTACAGAAATTCCTTGCCATTGCCACCGAAAGAAAAGCAGAACTTGCCATGCCCGAGCCGTTCTATCTCTTTCTGCGCGACAACATGAAGATTCATGTACCTGATTGTGAAATCATCAAGGACAATCAGTTTGCCGCTGACTTTGTAGTGTGCATGGGAGGTGACGGCACGTTTCTGGATGTGGCAAGCCGTGTGGGCGAGAAGGAAATTCCCATCGTCGGCATCAACACAGGCAGATTGGGCTTTTTGGCAAGTTTCTCGCCCGACCATATTGAGGAGACGATGGCAGACATCTACGAAGGCAACTTCGGGATTGAAGCCCATAGCGTGCTGAACATCTCATGTGATGAAATGAACCTGAAGGACTATCCTTACGCACTGAACGAGATTGCCATCCTGAAACATGACATCTCATCAATGATTGCCATCCACACCGACATCAACGATGAGTACCTGACCACCTATCAGGCTGACGGACTCATCATCGGCACACCGACAGGCAGTACCGCCTATTCGCTCAGCGTGGGCGGTCCCATCATTGTGCCCCAAAGCGACACCATCAGCCTCACACCTGTGGCTCCTCACAGCCTCAACATGCGACCGATGGTACTGTGCGACAACAGCGAAATCTCCCTCCGTGTGGAGAGCCGAAGCCATAGTTTCCTCATCTCACTCGACGGGCGAAGCCAAAGCTATCCCGACAATATTCACCTGCGCATTCGTAAAGCACCATATAGCATCCGAGTCGTCACTCGCCAAGGTCACAGTTTCTTCTCGACTCTCCGAAAGAAGATGATGTGGGGAGCTGACAGTAGAGGATGATTGAGGGTTGAGAGTTGAGGGTTGAGGGTTTTGGAATTGACAAATTGAAGTGCTGACAGATCCTGTGAAAATCAATAAGACAAAATATTCCAGCAGACAAATTGCGGCATGGCTATGGGGGCATCATCGGAACTGCCGCCTGCAAGCCATACTGAACATATTGATCGGGCTTTCGCAAGTGGGATTGGGGCTGCTCAGTGTCGATACGCTGCGTTCTCTCACCGACATTGCCACCCACGCAAAAGAGGGAAGCATCATCTGGACAGCCGTGTTACTTGCCACCATTTTCTTACTGGAAATGGGCATGCACATCGCTCACACATGGATCAGCGCGGTGCTCGGTGTGAGGACTCAAAACCTAATGCAGCAATTCTTCTTCCAGCGACTCATTAAGGGACAATGGCGAGGCATTGAGAAGTACCACAGCGGCGATGTGCTCAACCGCCTTTTCAGCGATGTGAGCGACATTGTTGATTTGATGACAGACGTACTGCCTACCACCGTGGTGGTCATCACCCAATTTGTGGCCTCGTTCGTCTATCTCTACGTGATGGACAGCACCCTTGCCCTCATCGTAGCGATTTCCTCCCCAATCTTCGTTCTCCTCTCACGCATCTATTTCAAACGGATGCGCCGCATCGTGCGCACCATCAAGGACAGCAACTCAGCCATTCAGTCCATCATTCAGGAAAGCATCCTCCACAAGATGGTCATCAAGGTACTGGGACGCGAAGACACAATGGTTAACCGTCTTGAACAGCGGCAAAGGCTGCTGCGCAAACAAATCAAGGCACGGGCATGCTTTTCCATTTTCTCCAACACACTCATCAACGTAGGCTTCGCCGGAGCCTTTCTCGCAGCATTAGTCTGGGGACTTTTCCAACTGCAAGCGGGACTTATCACCGTCGGTGTGCTGATGGCATTCACCCAACTCATCAACCGCATCCAGCGTCCCATGCTCGACATGGCACGTCTGCTGCCCATTTTCGTGAACAGCCTGACCTCATGTGAGCGTCTGATAGAATTGGAAGAACTGCCACTCGAGGAAGAGGCCACCCCCATCCAAATGGAAGGCAATGTGGGCATCCGTCTCAACAACGTGTCTTATTGCTACGATGCCAAACGTCGCACCATCATCAAGCACTTTTCCCACGACTTCCGCCCAGGCAGTTTCACGGCTATCCTTGGCGAGACGGGAGCAGGCAAGACGACACTCATCCGGCTTCTCCTCGCCCTCATCAATCCGACAGAAGGAACGGCAGAGGCATACACCACTTCTGACGAGAACAAAAGCGTGGCAATGAGCCCAGCCTTGCGCTGCAATTTCTCATACATTCCACAAGGCAACACGCTCTTCTCCGGCACCATCCGCGAGAATCTCCTGATGGGCAATCCCCGTGCCACCACTGAAGAGATGAAGCAGGCACTTCACCTCGCCATGGCAGATTTTGTCTTCGACTTGCACGATGGATTGGACACCAAGTGTTCAGAACAAGGTGGCGGACTTTCAGAAGGTCAGGCACAGCGCATTGCCGTCGCCCGTGCCATCCTTCACCCCTGCAAGGTACTGCTTCTTGACGAAGCCACCTCTGCCCTCGACGCTGAGACAGAAAAAAAACTGCTTGAGAACCTCAAGCAGCATTTTGCAGGATGCACCATCATTTTTGTCACACACCGACTCGCAGTCGTCGACTTCACCAGCGATGTCATCACCATGGTGCGCCAATAAACACGCTCAACTTTACGGCAATAGCACCACCCCTTCTTTCTTCATGCCATCAATCTTGATGACAATTGGATGGTCAAAACGGACATGACGGACATGGGCAGTCTCCTCCACCGCAGGGAGCGCATTGAGCAGAGACTGCTGGTAGATGCCGTCGCCAATGAAGTCATTAATCGTGAAGTACCCTACCCCCATGCTGGTGAGGTTCTGGAAGAAATGAGTGCCTTGGCTGGGATCGACCCTGAAATTGCTCAAGCCCGCCTCAACAATCACCTTAGCCGCCGAGATGTTAGGCCACTTGACAGGAATGCCTAACCATGAATCGCTGGACCCCCAACGACCCGGACCCACCAAAACATAATTCTCGCCGCGCTCGAGGAAGCCGCGATTGACACGTTCCACCTCCTCTGCAATGGCAGGATTGTCGGCTGCATTATATTCCTCGGTCTTGACATACACCACATCACAGACATCATTGACCACACCATGTCCAATGGCATTGTGGCTACGAAGAAGGCAAACCTCGTCGGAAATCTGAGTGATGTCTTCATCCAGTTGCATTTGGTTATCGACCATCGGACGGATCTGCAACAGATAAAAGTCCCCACTTCGGTCATCGTGCAGGTTGACAGCAAACTCGATTTCCACGGGACGCGCCATTTCTTTCTGTCCATAATACAGCACCTTCCGAAGCAGTTCGGGGAGAGGGAACACCCCATTCTGCAACACGCCAGAAAATGATATAATCTTGCGGTTCTTCCCTTCATAGTAACCATCGTAGATGCACTGGTCATACGGGTCGAATGTCGAGACTATCCACTTCAAAGAGCCATCATGGTCGGCATCACGTACGGTTACTTTCTTCAGATTGAAGGCATCATCCACCTGAAAAGCCAGCATATTGCCCATTTCCTCATGTTCACTCGCCTCCACATCCAACGCATAGAATTTCGTCTGAGTCTCTCGCAGAGCAATCTCCATCTCACTCGTCTGCAACACCTTATCGGGATGGTAAGGACAGACACGCAGACAAAGTCCGCCATCCACGATATATTTGCCCAATCCGAGAGCCAGTTCCACAATGCCCTCGTCGGCCTTTTCGTCACCCACGGGATAGTAGTTGATGCTACGTCCCACACCCGAAATCGTCGGATAAAAACCACTCTCATATTTCTGCCCGACCACCTCCTGCAAGATGACCGCCATTTTCTCCTGGTCAATCACATTAGACGTGGCAACCATATAGTCCTTACTGGCACGATAGAACACACTGGCATAGACACTCTTGATGGCATTAGACAACATTTCGAGACGTACATACTTATCGTTGGCACGCGGTATCATGTAGGTGGAATAGATGCCGGCAAATGGCTGATAGTGGCTATCTTCCAACAACGAAGAGGAACGGATGGCAACGGGACCATTCACCACATCCATGAAGGACATGAGGTCATCTGCCAGTTCTTCGGGCAATCTGCCATGCAAGAAGTACTGCAAGATTTCTTCATCTGGAATGTCCGAAAGCGCCACCTCATAAAGAGAATTCGTTTCCATGAAACGGTCAAAGATATCTGTACAAAGCACCACCGTCTTCGGAATCTGCACCGTGGCATTTTCAAACGCATTCAGGTCTTCACGACGCTTGATGATATTGTCAAGAAACGCCAAGCCTCTACCCTTTCCGCCCAACGAACCCTCGCCGATGCGGGCAAACTGGCTATAACTATCAAAACGGTCGCGATGGAAAATAGCCACCACGCCCCGATTCTTCATCTTACGGTAACTGACAATGGCATCGAAGATGTACTGGCGGTGGGCATCCACATCCGTCTCCACCTTCCACGTAATCTTCTTCAAGAACTCCGCCACAGGGAAAATAGCACGGGAAGCCAACCAGCGCGAAACGTTGTTGTGGCGCAAATGATAACTGAGAGACCCCGCAGGAATCGTGAAGATATTGTCTTGCAGTTCCTTCAAGTTGTGAACACGTCCCACCTCTTCCATCGTGTCAGGATTGCGGAAGATGAAATCGCCAAAACCGAAATGCCTGGAAAGCAAGTCCTTGGTGTCTTGATTGATTTTCTTGGAATTCTTGTCAATAAAAGCCGCCTTGCACTGGTCAGCGTATGGCTTCTTGTCGCTCTCGCTGGAATTGAGCACCAACGGCACATATTCATCCACTTCACGGATGGCGCGGAGCAGTTTGAAGCCCGCCAGTTCATCCTTCTCATCACTGTTGGCAAGCATCGGGAAACGGCAGTCGCTGATGACTCCTAAAACATTGTCGCTGAATTTTGAATAAAGTCCCCATGCCTCCTCGTAGGAACGCGCCAGGACAATCTTGGAACGTCCACGCATACGCAGCATCTCCAGTTGAGAGTTCAATGCCTCAGTGGCAAACTCCAGGCTCTGCTGCAAGACAAACTGATAGAGATTAGGCAACAAGGAGGAATAGAAACGGATGCTGTCCTCCACCACCAAAATCATCTGCACACCTGCTGCCAAATCGTTCTCCAGATTCATCTTGTCCTCTATCAGCTTGATGATGGAGAGGAGCAACTCTGTATTGCCCAACCAACAGAACACATACTCGAAGACACTCAAATCTTCGTTCTCCATGCGGCGCGTAATGCCATGAGAGAAGGGGGTGAGCACTACGATGGGCAACGACGGGAACTCAGTCTTGATGCCTCTGGCTATGTCGAACACATCGTTGTTGTCTGTTCCCGGCATACAGATGACCAAGTCAAACTTGGTCCTGCCAATCAGCCCCGCCGCATCCTCCTGCGAAGCAGCACGAAAGAAACGAGGTGGATAGCGCAGCCCCAACTTCGCATACTCATCAAAGATCTTCTCATCCACACGTCCGTCATCCTCCAGCATGAACGCATCATAAGGATTCGCAATAATCAGCACATTGAACACGCGTTTCTGCATCAGATCCACAAACTTCGTCTCACGGAGCCTGGGGTATTTGTTGTCAGCATTAGCCATAATGAAGATTGCACAAAACTTTTTCTGTTTGCAAAGATACACAAAATATCTGACCTCACAAAAGGAATACCACAAAATAGCATTTAACCCAAATGGGTCATTAAGAAACAAATTACCATAATTAAAATAATTTTAT
>SAMEA3663015__coassemble_812_pt1 | contig 10967 bp, 8 predicted proteins | sample SAMEA3663015__metabat2_low_PE_019 | metagenome-assembled genome bin SAMEA3663015 (sample SAMEA3663015) | pig gut metagenome | biome: pig gut; feature: pig-associated habitat; material: faeces | place: France | collected 2012
AAAAATCCGTATAATCCGTGCAATCCGTTGTAAAAATATATCCGAAATTTGAGTAGTTTTTATTTTTATTTCCGAGGTGCAGCCTACCTTCGGCAAAGCCAGAGTTCGATTGGGTGAGAGCAACAAGGGGCGCACCGTGCCCATCTCATTTCACGCACTCATTGCATAATATTACGGGCACTCAGCGCGTGTTATTTCGTGCTGAGTGCCCGTAAAAGTAATTATAAGAATCGAATGTTTTTTAATGAATCATCAAAACGTCCACTTCAATGCCAAAGTTGGATTGATGAAGAAAGACTTGTTGTTATAGGTGTTGTAGATGAAGTTGTTGCTGATTTCCACTTCGGTGCCAATGCTCAGATTTGTGTTCTCCAATCCCTTGATACTGTTGAAATTGTACCAAAGTTGAGGCTCAGTGAGAAGCACCAGTTGTCCGTGACCACAGGCATTCTCGCCACGCCAGAAATCGATGAAGCCTGAGAAGGTGCATGCCTTGTGGGCGAAGGTGGTGCTCCACACGCCTGTCAACTGAACGCTGGCATAGGCACGGGTGTAGTCGTAACTCTTGAAGTAGTGCTTGTACATGAGTTGTACGGAGTAGGTCTTGGAGAAGTCTGCTGAATGTCCGTTCCATGCGGGACCGATAAGAGCCGCCTGCTGGAAACTTCCGAAACGGTTGAGACCGCCATCGTATTCAATATGGGCAGCGAAGGGTGATTGTTTGCCCAGATTGAACTCGCGTGAAATCTCTGTGTAAGCCCCTTCGGTGAACTTGCGGCTGAAGTCAATATCCACAAAGTAGAACCAAGAACCCCATTGGTCGGCTTTGAACTGCTCGACGGTAACGGTCACTTTCTGACGGCCAGCCTCTTCGTCTGGATAAAGGTTGCGTCCGAAATCATAATGTACTTGGATGTCTTGTGCGTTGGCACTGATGGCTGCAATAAGCGTCATTGCCATAAGGATCAATTTTTTCATGTTTATCATTTCTTAATTTGTGTATTGTTCAATATCAATGTCTATTCGGTTGGGCAAGATGGCGTTCAAGATGATGCCCACGATAGCTGCCAATGCCAATCCGGAGAAATGGACGGAGCCAATGGCTACAGAGTCGTTGGCACCATACTTCACGCCGATGGCGATGACCAAAATGAGGGCAGCGATTAAGATATTGCGCATCTGTATGAAATCAATGTGTGCCTCCACCATGTTGCGAATACCTACAGCGGAAATCATTCCATAAAGGATGAGTGACACACCGCCGATGGTGGCAGCAGGCATCGTGGCGACGAAACAGGCGAATTTGGGACAGAAACTCAACATGATGGCAAAGATGGCTGCCAAGCGGATGACGCGAGGATCATACACTTTTGTGATGTTCAGCACTCCCGTGTTCTCACCGTAGGTTGTGTTGGCTGGTGCACCAAACAACGAGGCCAATGTGGTGGCAAGACCATCGCCCATGAGTGTACGGTGCAAACCAGGATCAGCCAAGAATGGTTTTCCCACTGTGCCGGAGATGGCGCACATGTCACCGATGTGCTCCATGATAGTGGCAAAGGCTATGGGCATGATGGCAATGATGCTGGAGGTGATGAGCGTGTAGTCAGGGTTGTCAAACACTGCCAACACGGTGTTCTCCCTTGCCACGGGCAGTCCCATCCATGCCGCATTTTGGAAAGGCGTGAAATCTATCTTCCCCATACAGGCTGCCAACCCATACGATGCCGCGACTCCAAGCAGAATGGGTATAATGCGTACAATGCCACGCCCCCACATGTTGCTCACAATCACCACGATGATTGCCGTCAGTGCGATGAGCCAGTCGGTCATGGCGTTCGTGATGGCGGAGCCTGACAGGCACAGACCTATGGAAATGACCATGGGACCTGTCACCACTGGCGGGAAGTAACGGAGAATACGTTCGCTGCCGAACCACTTGATGAGTCCTGCCATGACGAAATAACATAGTCCTGCACATGCCACACCGATACAGGCGTAGTCGAGCGAAAGGTTCTCGGACAACCCTCTGTCCATACCGAGTTGCTTGATGGACAAGTAACCTCCGATGAAAGCAAAGGAACTGCCGAGGAAAGCGGGCACCTTCCATTTTGCGATAAAATGGAAGAGCAGTGTGCCGATACCTGCGAAGAGTAGGGTGGCTGACACGTTCAGTCCTGTGATGGCTGGCACGAGGATGGTGGCACCGAACATGGCAAAGAGGTGCTGAATGCCCAGAATGCCAAACTTGACAGGACCTAAAGTGCGAGCATCATGGATGCCCTGTTGTGATTGTATTTCCATGAGAGAATCGTTAGAACAGTTGCGACAAGAGTTCTTTCAATAAAGGCATGAGGTACCTCAAAATGAAGATGATGGCTAAGATGACAATTGTGGGGTTAAGTCTCTTCCATTGACGCGCAATGGCATTCAGTACCACATACGTGATGATTCCCAATAAGATGCCGTCGCTGATGGAGTCTGCCATCACCATGGTGAACAGTGTGATGATGCAAGGAATGCTGTCAGTGTGTCTTTTGAAGTTCAGTTGTTTCACATTGGAGAACATCATCAAGCCGACAATGATGAGGATGGGACTGGTCGCTCCCGATGGGATGGCAAGAAACAGGGGTGCAAAGAATAGGGAGATGGCGAAGAAAAAGGCGATGGATGCAGCGGTCAAGCCTGTTCTGCCACCTTCGCTTACACCAGAGGCTGATTCCACGTAGGTGGTTGTGGTGGATGCTCCCACACAAGCGCCTGCTGTAGTGGCTATGGCATCGGCAAGAAGTGCCTCGTCTAATCGTGGAATGGAACCGTCTTTCCGCATCATGCCTGCTGAATTCATCACGCCAATGATTGAGCCTATGGTGTCGAACATGTCAATAAACAGGAAGGTGAAGACTACAGAGAGCATGTCGAGCGTAAAGATGTTGTGCCACTCAAATTGCATGAAAAGTGGACTTATGTCGGGAGGCATGCCGATGACACCATTCAAATGTGTTTGCCCCATTGGAATACCGATGAGTGTGGTGACAAAAATGCCGATGAGCATGGCGCCTTTCACTTTGTAGATGAGTAGCGCAGCCGTGATGAGAAGACCAATGATGCACAGCAGGGCAGGACCCGAGGTGATGTCGCCTAAAGTGGTGAGTGTGGCTTCGTTATCTACGATTACATTTGCATTCTTCAACCCCAAAGATGCGATGAATAGGCCGATGCCAGCAGAGATGGCTGCCTTCATTTGGGTGGGAATGGCATTGACAATGAGTGACCGTATTTTTGTGATACTCAAAATGATGAAAAGGATACCCTCCAAGAGTATTGCTGTCAACGCAAATTGCCACGTGTATCCCATCGTAAGGCAAACCGTATATACAAAAAATGCGTTCAGACCCATGCCTGGGGCAAGTCCGAACGGCATCTTTGCATAGATGGCCATCACTAATGTGCCGATAACGCTGGCAATAACTGTGGCTGTGAACACGGCATTAGTGTCCATGCCTTGGTCGGCGAGTGCTGAAAAGATGTTAGGATTGACGGCGAGGATGTACGCCATGGTCAGGAAAGAGGTCAAGCCAGCCATCAATTCAGTCTTGACTTTGTGCTTCGTAGGATCGAAGCCGAAGAGTTTTTGTAGCATCATCTTTTTGTGGTTATAGTTGTTTGCAAAGATAAGGTAAAAATGTGAATGAAACAAAAAAAAAGTTAAATTTCGGTGTTTTGACGGATTTTTATGTATCTTTGTCCTCAAAATAGACGTAGCATATGATAAAGTGTGTGTGTGCCCTGGTTTTTTCAGTCCTTTGGGTCTTGCCTGAAATGTTGGTGGCGGCTCCACCTCAAAAGCAGGAAGTGCTTGCAGCATTGGAACTTGCCAATGACTATTTCATCAGCAAGAATCCCGATCCCGGCAAACCGACGTTTGTGAAGAAGGAGCGTCCGTCCAACTTATGGACAAGAGGCGTGTATTTTGAGGGGCTGATAGCCTTGACCGAGGTGGAGCGACAAACGAATGGGGCGAAGTATGCGCCCTATAAGAAATATATAGAGGATTGGGGGGCGGCACACCGTTGGAAGCCGCGAAATGGCGTGACGACGAGGGATGCCGATGACTATTGCTGTTGCCAGACCTATTTGGACATGTATTGGCAGGAGCGTCGGGACGAAATACTGCAACCGACCGTGGAATGCATGGACAACGTGTTAGAATCACAGGAGCTGCCCTGGGTGGCGGGAGGACAAACGAAGTCGGAAGGAAGCTGCGGGGACTGGACTTGGATAGATGCCATCCAGATGGGGTTGCCCGTGCTGTCGAAGCTGACACGCATCCGCCATCTCGAGGGTGATGAAAATGCAAAACGCTATGCAGAACAAGGATGGAGAATGTATGAAACATCAAGAAATATGATAGGGGGAGGATTGTTCAATGCGAAAGACGCCTTGTGGTGGAGAGACCGTGACTTTGTGCCGCCCTATCAGGAACCGAATGGCGAAGACTGCTATTGGAGCCGTGGAAACGGCTGGGTCTATGCTGCATTGGTCAGGGCAATGGATGCCATGTTGGTGGGAGAGCATGCAGAAGCGCCGGACTATATGGAGCCATTGGGCGAGAATTCGTGGAGGAATTTGGGCGAAGATGCCCATTTCCAAGACTACAGGAGGGATTACCTAGCGATGACGAAAGCATTGGTGCAGTGTCAGCGGAAGGATGGGTTCTGGAATGTGTCATTGCATGACGAGACGAACTATGGCGGAGTGGAACTGTCGGGCACGGCATTGTTCATCTATGGTATGGCATGGGGAGTGCGCCATGGCTATCTGTCCAAGAGGAAGTATCTGCCGACAATACTCAACACATGGGAGTCGATGGTGAACACGTGCCTCCACACCAACGGTTTTCTGGGTTATGTGCAGGGTACGGGAAAGGAACCGAAGGATTCGCAGCCTGTGACGTATAGCAAGCAACCCGATTTCGAAGACTACGGCTTGGGCTGCTTCTTGCTTTGTGGAACAGAAATCATTAAATTGTTAGCGATATGAAACATGCTTTATATATAATAATGTGTATGTGCTTGATGCTTCTTGCATCATGTACACAGGAAAAGAAAAAAGGGAAGGTGATAGGGAAGGTGCAGAGTGCACCTTATGAGTTGCTGGTGGTGGCTGATAAGGAGTGGTTGAAGACGGATGCGGGTCAGAGCCTTGTGAACATGACGGAAACTCCGATTGAGGGGATTCCACAGCCTGAGCCGAATTTTCGGGCGACATATATCTATCCGCATGCCTTTTCGGGCACGTTCAGGGGGTATGCTAATATCATTGTGGTGAATGTGGGGAAGAAATACAAGGAGGCACGATTAGGCTGGGCTTCCAATGTGTATGCTCAACCGCAAGTGGTGCTGTCGTTGGAGGCGCCTGATGACAAGTCTTTTGCAGAGTTGGTCATGGCACATCGAGAGTCTATATTGGAAGCCTTCAATGCCAATGAGTTTAAGCGTGAACGTGCCTTCTTGAAGAAAAAGCACAGCGGAGTGGTTTCGAGACAAGTCCAGAAGCAGTTTGGAGTGGATATACAGGCACCAGTTGATGTGGATGATATCAAAAAGGGAAAGGACTTTATGTGGGCATCTGCCAGTGAGCAGGAGTTTCGGCTGAATGTTTGCGTATATACTTTACCATTGCGGGAGATGACGGCTGAAAAATTGGTGGAAGCCCGAGATTCCGTGATGAAAATCAATATTCCAGGCGGACGCGAAGGTCAGTGGATGGAAACGGACAGGAGGTCGGTGCTGAGTGGCTCTGTTACGGTGGACGGAAAGGATTTGATGGCTGTTAGAGGTTTCTGGGACATGAAAGACGACGCGATGGGGGGACCCTTTGTCTGCTATGTCTATCCTGATGAAAAGCGTCAGCGTTTATTGATTGCAGAGGGCTTTGTCTTTGCCCCGAACGAGAAAAAGCGCCCCTTGATTCGCCAACTCGAAGCAACGCTTCAAACCATCAACCTACAACCATAACCCCTTAAATACTTAAAATTGGGTATCCTTTTATCGCTTTTGATGCATTTTCTCTACCTAAAATTTGGTATGTAAGAAAAAGTTTTCCTACATTTGCACTCACAAATAGATGTTTATAAGATTCTAAATATAAATTGTAAAATTGTAAATTGAACTATGGCTTACGTAATTAGTGACGATTGTGTAATGTGTGGAACTTGCGCAGGTGAGTGTCCATCAGGTGCTATCAGCGAAGGTGATGGCAAGTATGTTATTGATGCAGACGCATGTGTGGATTGTGGCACTTGCGCTGACGCTTGTCCTGCAGGTGCTATCGCTCCTGGAGAATGAGGACAATCTGTGCGTTTTTTATGATTTTAAGCGGCATTCTCTTGTGAGTTTGCCGCTTTTTGTGTACCTTCGCACATCAATATGCTAACTAAAGATGAAAAGTAACCTGTTTATTTTAAGAGTTTTGGGAGCTGTTGCCCTTGCTCTCTTTCTTTGTGTGAAGGGAATCGCTCAAACGATTGACTTGAGCGGTGTGTGGCAGTTCCAAATCGACCGCGAAGGTAAGGGCGTGGCGGAAAAATGGTATCAGGCAGACTATCGGATGAATGACAGCATCTCTCTTCCTGCATCGATGCCGCAACAACTGAAGGGCGACGACATCAGCATGGATACTCAATGGGTCGGCTCGCTCTATGACTCCAGCTATTTCTACAACCCGTATATGGAGAAGTACCGCAATCCTGGAAAGGACATGAAGTTGCAGTTCTTCTTGACTCCCGACAAGCACTATGTGGGGAAAGCATGGTATAAGAGGGAAGTGACCTTGCCCGAAGATGAGGCTGTGCCAATGTACACTTTGTATCTGGAACGCCCACACATCACGACTGAGGTGTGGGTGAATGGAGAAAAAGTGGAGGGTGTGCAAAAGTCCCTTTCTGTCCCTCATGTGTTTTATCTGTATGGCTTGTTGAAACCTGGCAAGAACACGATTGCCATCTGTGTGGATAATGACCCTGAAACGGTGAAGGTGGGACAAGACTCGCATTCGGTGACAGACCAGACGCAGGGCGATTGGAACGGCATTGTCGGGAAAGTGGAGTTGCGGCCATTCAATTCAATTGATGCGGTGAAGGTCTATCCTGATGTGGATTCGAAGACGGCACGTGTGCATTTGGAAATGCTTGACTGCAAGCCAAATCGGCAGGTGACGGTGTCTCTGAAGGCCACGGCCTTCAATACGGACAAGCAGCATGTGGTGGAGTGCAAGCCGGTTGAGATGGTGCTGAACGACTCGAAGGAGGTGGCTTGTGACATCACCATGCAGATGGGAGAGGGGATGCTTTTATGGGATGAATTTCATCCGCAACTCTATCGGTTGGAAGTGGAAGTGAAGGCAAAAGACGGGGCAATCAGCCGGAAGGAAACGGTCTTCGGTATGCGGAAGATGGAGATAAAGGACAAGATGTTCTACTTGAACGGGCATGAGATTTTGTTGCGTGGTACAGTGGAGAATTGTGATTTTCCGAACACGGGCTATCCACCCATGGATGTAGAGTCATGGCTGAAAGTGTTTAAGACTTGCAAGTCCTATGGACTGAACCATATGCGTTTCCATAGTTATTGCCCGCCTGAGGCAGCCTTCCTGGCAGCCGACATGATGGGTTTTTATCTGCAACCAGAGGGTCCATCTTGGCCGAATCATGGTGTGCGATTGGGACGCGGCGAACCGATTGACAAGTATCTGATGGACGAGAGTGTTGCCATCGTTAATGAATACGGCAATCACCCTTCATTCACATTTTATGCCTTTGGCAATGAACCTGCCGGCAACTGGGTGCCTTGGTCGACGGAGCATGTGGCGGAAATGAAGGCGTATGACCCGAGACATCTGTATTGCGGATTCAGTGTCGGAGGTGGTTGGGCATGGCAACCTGGCAGTGAATATGCCGTGAAGGCGGGGGCGAGAGGACTGAATGAATGGGCGAGGAGTGCTCCGGAATCGGTGGCGACTTTTGAGAAGAATATCACCACTTATAATGGAAAAGATATGCCAAACACTCCTATCACAATGCCTTTTGTGAGCCATGAGACGGGGCAGTGGTGTGCATTCCCTAATTTTGACGAGATCAAGAAATACACGGGGGTGAACAAGGCGAAGAACTTCGAGATTTTTCGCGACTTGCTGAAGGACAACGGAATGGTTTCGCGTGCTCATGATTTCCTGATGGCATCGGGCAAGTTGCAGGCGCTCTGCTACAAGGCGGAGATAGAACGTACCCTCCGAACTCCGAACTATGCGGGGTTCCAATTGCTTTCGTTGAATGATTATTCGGGGCAGGGAACTGCATTGGTGGGTGTGACGGATGTGTTTTTTGACAGCAAGGGGTATTGCAATGAGGATAGGTTTAGCGAGTTCTGTGCACCGATTGTTCCGCTGGCAAAGTTCCCCAAATTCACGTATCGGGCGGATGAAACCTTGGAGGTGGATGTGGAACTAAGCCAGTTTTCTGATGAAGAGTTGAAGGGCGTGACCCCATATTGGGTCATCTTCAAACAGGGGAATGCTTCGAAGGAAGATCCTGTTGCAGAAGAGGTGTATGCGGAAGGCAGCTTGCCAACGCGCGACCTTCCTATTGGAGGTAACATAGACCTTGGAAGGATTTCCGTACCTCTTGCTGACATCAAGGAAGCGACAAAGATGCGGTTGTGTGTGAGCATCCCTAATACTGAAGAGTATGTCCCGGAGTCGGATAACCGGATTCCAGGATGGAAGGATGCCGTGAATCGTTGGGAGTTTTGGGTGTATCCGACCCCGAAATCTGATGTGGTGAAATACGAGAAGAATGGACTTCCTAAGGGAATCTATGTGACTGATTCTCTTGATGAGAAAGCGATGAAGACGCTGAAGAGGGGTGGCAATGTCCTCATTTGTGCCGCAGGTAAAGTGACGTATGGAAAGGAGGTGGTGCAGCAGTTCACTCCTGTGTTCTGGAACACTTCCTGGTTTAAGATGCGTCCTCCTCACACTACAGGTGTTTTTGTGGAGAATACTCATTCGATTTTTGACCTGTTCCCAACGGATTATCACTCTGACATGCAGTGGTGGGAATTGGTGAACCGTGCACAGGTGATGCAGTTTACAGATTTTCCCAAAGACTTTCAGCCATTGGTGCAGAGCATCGACACTTGGTTCGTTTCACGTAAGATTGGTATGCTCTTTGAGGCGAATGTGGGTAAGGGAAAATTGGTGATGACAACGATGGACATAACCCATCATCTTGACACACGTATTGTGGCGCGTCAGATGCGGGAGTCTATTCTCAACTACATGCAATCCGACCGGTTCAATCCTCAATGGACGATTGACGCACAATTGGTGTCAGACCTTTTTACGAAAGTGGCTGGAGAAATAAACATGTACACGAAAGATTCGCCAGACGAGTTGAAGCCTGCTCTTGTGAGTCCTACTAAACCTAAGTAATAAGGATGAAAAGAATCTGTTGTTTTCTGGTCGCTGTTGAGTTGATGATAGGCATGCCAGTGATAGCCCAGACGTTCTCTTTTGATGGGCGCAATCGAGAAGCCATTCTGGTGAAGCCGACGGATGTCTTTACGGTGGAGACTGGGTATGGGTACGATTTCCAAGAAATTATAACCGAAGCCCGAAAGTCTCAAAATGATACTTACAGGCTGACTGATGGCATCTTTTATTTTTCGGTGAAGGTGCCGGATGGCAACTATAGGGTGACTGTGACGCTGGGCTCAAAGAAGGCAAAAGGAAACACGACGGTCCGTGCAGAATCTCGTCGCCTTTTTGTTCAAAACGTGGAAACGAAGAAGGGGGAGTTTAAGGCTTGTTCTTTTATCGTGAATAAGCGTAACACCACGATTAACCTTCCAGATGGGAAAACGGAGCGTGTGCGCATTAAGAAACGTGAGGAAAGCAAGATGAACTGGGATGATAAACTGACAATAGAGGTGAACGGTGATGCCCCTGCTGTTTCTGAAATAAAGGTTGAACCAGCCCCTGACGTCCCAACTTTGTGGCTTTGCGGCAACTCGACGGTGGTGGATCAAGACTATGAGCCCTGGGCTTCATGGGGACAAATGATTACACGCTGGTTCACGGAAGATGTGGCTGTCGCAAACTATGCGGAGAGTGGAGAAACTGCCACGTCTTTTGTGGCTGCCGGCAGGCTGAAGAAAATCGTTTCATTAATGAAAAAAGGTGACTATGTTTTGATGGAGTTTGGACATAATGACCAAAAAGAAAAGCGGTCTGGCAGTGGGGCATTCTATAATTTTGCTTATGCATTGAAGCAGTTTGTAGATGAGGCTCGTGCCAAAGAAGTTACTCCCATCTTTGTCACTCCAACCCAACGGCGTTCTTTTGGACAAGATGGAAAAATTCAAGAAACACATGCAAACTACCCGGAGGCGATGCGATGGGTCGCGAAGGATTTGAATGTCCCCTTGATAGAACTCCATGAGATGACCCGTGTGTTCTTTGAGACACTGGGTGTGGAGGGTAGTAAACATGCTTTGGTTCATTATCCTGCAGGAACCTATCCCGGGCAGGTGAAAGCATTCGAGGATAATACTCATTTCAATCCTTATGGCGCATACGAAATAGCCAAGATGATGGTGGAAGGAATGAAAACCTTGAATCTGCCTATTGTCCAACATGTCCGTAAAGACTATATCCCATTCAATCCTTCAATGCCTGATGACTGGCGCACATTCCATTGGAATGACGGTCCTTGCATTGACATCGTAAAACCAGACGGGAACTGAGCGGGATGCTTTCCCGTGACTTACATTAACGTGGATTCGACGAAAACCACAAATAATTAAATTTATGAGAAATTGGCTACGCCGAGCTGAAGGTTCGTGGCTAATTCATGATAAGTAGGTGAACAAAAATAGTTTATATGATGCGGCAAGCCGCATTTTTCT
>SAMEA3663015__coassemble_864_pt1 | contig 10492 bp, 14 predicted proteins | sample SAMEA3663015__metabat2_low_PE_019 | metagenome-assembled genome bin SAMEA3663015 (sample SAMEA3663015) | pig gut metagenome | biome: pig gut; feature: pig-associated habitat; material: faeces | place: France | collected 2012
ACCTGCCATTCGGGATGTTGGTGTCCTGTTTGCAAAAGGTAACTTAGATTTTTCACTTTTCACTCTTCACTTTTCACTCTTCACCTCAAAGCCCACCTTCTTCGGTTCGGGCAACTTCACCGTCACAGGCTCATTCACTTTGTCCTCCTTCCAATCGTTCGTCACCGTTACCTGCATGGTCAAGTTTTGTGCCAATGCCGCTCCACAAGTAAGCAGCATCAAAAACACTGTCACTTTTGTTTTCATTCTGTTCGTTGTTGTTTTTGATGCTGCAAAGGTAAGAATAAAAGAAGTAAAAGAGAAATGCGAAAAGCGAAAAGTTCTATTTCGTCATCCTCAGCACATCGTCCAACGTGAACTTGCCAGAGAAGACAATCACATTCACTTCGTCATCTTCCTCCACCAGCATGACCACTATTCCATGTCGCTTATCCACACTATAATAGATGTCCACCTTCTCGTCATCTTCATTCACCTGCAGCAGCAAACCGTATTTACCCCGTTTGACGATGTCGCGGGTATCCGCTTTCAACTTCAAGGCTGCAAGTTTTTCCTCTGCCGAGATAATCTGAATGGCATCGAGTTTGTCCATCAGACTTTTCGTGTTCACTCCAGGCAAGGATGGCGAGGCTTTTGCACCAGCCAGTTTAAGCATGAACTTGGAGATGTACACGTAGGTCACGTTCTTCGTGTCGGAGTACTTTTCAAACTCCTTCACTTGGGCATTGGCAGTGAGGCAGACAAATGCCATGACTGCACAAAGAATGATTTTGGTTATGATGGGTTTCATATTATTCTAATGCTTTTAGTTGTTTGTTCAAAGTCATTTCCGTATGGTCGCTGATCGCTTTCGCCTTCTTCATTTGTCCCATTCCCTTGTTCAAGTTATGCGCCAAGAGATTCAGCGCCTTCTCAGCTTCCTGTTGGGCAACAACAGGGTCTTGGTAGGTGTCCTGCTCGGCAAGGTTGACTTTTTCCTCGTTATTGTTGAGGAAGTAATACCCCACTCCAAAGACAAGGACGATAGAGGCTGCAATGGCAAGCCAAGGGAAGACCCTCTCTGTCCTGCGGACATCTCCCCCGTAATGGGGAGAGCCATTCGGCTTTCTTCTCAATGACAAAGACTCAGGATGGTCTCCCTCCCCATTACGGGGGAGGGTTGGGGAGAGGGTATCCTTCTCCCACTCATCTATCTTCGCCGAAAGCCTTTCCTCCAGCCCTTCCGGGATGGGGATTTGTTCGAGTTCTTTCCAATTCAGTCCTTCCATGTCTTTGTGAGTTTTTGGAATTGTTGTTTCAGTTTCTGTTTCGTTCGCATCATGATGATTCGGATGTTGCCTTGCGAGAGTCCCGTGTCACGCTGGATTTCTTCGTAGGACTTTTCTTCCACCAGATGCATTCGGAGGATGCTGCTGTCCCGTTCGGGCAATCCGTCCATCAGGGTTTCCATCTGCTGAGCCTCATCTTTTGCCTCTAAGGTTTCAGAGAGGCTGCGTTCATCAGGCGGGTCAGCGTGGTCGTCGATGTCCTCCGAGGTGTCGATGCGTTTCAGTCGCCGTTGGTCTTTGTAGAGGTTTTGCATCAGCGTCACGAGATAAGCTTCCGTGATTGCCTCATGCCGCAGGTCATCACGCTTCTGCCAGAGCTTCAAGTACGTGTCCTGAAGCAGGTCTTCGGCATCCTGCGCATTGCCCGTCAGATGGTATCCCACCCGATAGAGCCGCCTGTGGAAAGGCATAAACCGTTGCTTAAACTCGCTTGCGTCCATTCAGTTCAGTCACTTTTCGTCTTCATACTCTGTGAAAGTGATGTCAGCCACCACCTTCTTTGTCTTGTCATATTTCGAAGCCTTTTCTTGATCGAAATAATAATGGACGCCATATTCGCCATTCAGCACACCATCCTCATCGCTCAAGTATTTGATGACTTCATCTTCATTGTGGAATTCAGGACGATACTTTCCATTCAAGAGGATGACACAATTCTTGATTTCTGTTTTCAGTTCTTCTGCAGACATTTTAGAGAAATCACTTCGATCCCACCACTCAATGACCACCTTCTTGTCCGTGTTGGGATATTTCTCCTTCACAGCACTTCCTACAATCCATGATTCGTTATTAAAATGGAAATCTTTGGCATCCATGTATGCTTTTGCTTCGTCCGTCGAATGTAATTCAGGGTGTTCTTCACCATTGATGACAAACAGCACATTGCCTGCCTCCACCTCCTTCAGCACATCCTTCATGTCCACCACATCATCCGTTTCTCGCTCTACAATACTCCGATCATCTCCCAACTGAATGACCTTTGACAGGCTTTCCTTCTTAATCTTGCAATCGAAATGGCCCAGCACCACCTTATTCCAAATATCCCACCGAATCAACACATCGTCCACCATATTCTTCTTCACCCGTCCATAGACAGCCACTTTGCTTTGAGGATTCAACACTTGGCTAAACATCTGCTGCAAGATATTTGCTTCCTCATCTGGAGCATTGTTCTCATTCACAGCCATGAGCAGTTCATATCCTTGCAGCAACTGGATGTCCCTGTTCAGTGCCTCCAGCTGAACAGAATCCAACTGCAACGTCACCTGTTCACTCCGTTTGAGATTCTTCCGGATGAATGCACTTTCCTCCTTGCCAACCCCCTGAGCCATCAACTCCTCGTCTGTCAGCATTTCTGCAAGCAGAGAATCTCTTGTCTTCTCCTCATATTCGGAACCAGGCACCGCCTTATACTTCTCAATCAATTGAGAAACAGTTTGTCCGAAGGCGACACTCACCATGAGTGCCATTGCCATTGATAAAATAACCTTCTTCATATTATTCTTGTTGTATATTCAAATGCCATTTTCTTCTTTGAATTCGGATACTTCTTCTTGACATCCTTTCCCTCCAGCACATTCATGTCTTTGGGACTTCCGCTCCAATCCATATTGTGGTCGAACATATACCGTACAGCCTCCTCCTGCGTATGGAGGTCTGGATATATCTTTCCATCAATCACAATCAGGCAATCCTTGTACTTGCGGGGTTCCTTCTCGTCCTCGTCATCATCCTCCCAATTATGCGTCTTCACAGAGAGCGACATCTTTTGGGCTTCCTCCTCGTCATTCATCGCCTTAGCTACCAGTTCTGACAAGTCAAACTTACCCATGAGAACAATCAACTGGATTCCTTCCTCGTCTTCTCCCAAGATGACAATTTGTGTCTTCTCGTCCACTTGACACATGTACATGTTCACGAAAGCACCATCATCCCCATCGTCCTTCACATTCATCAATGTCTGATACTTGTTGTCCTTCAAAAGTTTCCGAACCTCCTTTTTCAATTGGGCAGATGCCTTCTTTTTCTCACAACTGAATATCTGCAAATCCTCCACCTTGCCAGGCATCATTTCACCAAAATTCATGTCAACATCTCCTGCTCCCACATCCATCTGGAAGCTTCCTACGTCCACACTCATTCCCTTGTCAAACAGTTCCTTGTCAAAATGGAGTCTCTTCACTCCCTTGATTTCAGCCAACTTTGCAAAGTCGTCTTTTTGTCCGAACATGCAACAAGCACAGAGTATCAATGCGACAGATAAGATTATTCTTTTCATATTCATATTTATTATAGTTGTTAATACTTCGTTTCAAGAGCCCTTCTATCTGTACAAACGAAACTTTTGAGAAGTTTGTTACAACAATGTGCCACATTTTTTACAGAAATAAGGGAAAAAGAGGAAACGGCGCATCCTTCAGTTCCTTTTTTACAGAGCCACAAAAAAGGTGCTTCCACAACCTCTTTGTCGACATCGTCGACGTCGGTTAACCGATGTCGACGATGTCGGCAAACCGATGTCGACGACGTCGATTTTGAGGTGTTGGAAGAGGCCAATTCGAGGTTATGAATATAAGAGCCTCACCCTTCTTCCTTTCCCGAAGTTGCAAAGATAGGCAAATCACCCAACAGCACAAAGGTTTCCCTACAAATATTAGTCGTTTCCCTACCATTATTCCAAAATAATGTCGTACCTTTGCCTTCACAACAAATAACAATCACTTCAAATTCACTTATGAAGCAGAAAAAACAACTCTTGAGCATCCTTGCTGTGACATGTGTGTGCATGGTGTGCACTTCATGCAGTAAGGATGAGAGACTGTCCAACCGTCTTTCAGGCACTTGGCGCGGTAATTGGGGTATGTCGTACATTGACCGTGATGGCACCCAATACAATTCGGACAACACGGTCATCGAGTTTCACTCTGACAAGATTTTTGAGACGCAGGGCTATGGCTATCAAGAGGACTATTATCAGGATGGACCTTTCGAGAAAATCGGCTTATACTTCAATTGGAGCATCGACCATCAAACCATCACCATCAACTATCCAGGCTACCCAGAATACAACTGCCGCATCCGCGATTATGTGATGAAGAAGAAGCACTTCACGGGCTACATCGGTAACACTTACTTCGACCTCTACAATGTGGAGAAAGACTACAAGTGGTATGACTATGCGGGATTCTACACCGCAACCACCGTCGCTGGCACTACAGCAGTATTGCTTTGGGCATGGGAAAGCACAACCCCCATATACTACGATGACTATTACGGCTATTCCTACGCCAAGACGCGTGGCACCGAGGCTTCCAAGGCAAAAACCATCACGATGCCCAACGGCACGGAAGTGCAACCTGCTGGCGAGAACTGCCCCATCCGCATTTTTAACAGATTTGCAGAACAGTAATCTCATTCAATGATTTATCACCATTAAAAACATCATAATTATGAAAAAAGCATTTTCTCTTTTCAACATCATTGCAGTGATAGGTCTCTGCACGATGTTCACTTCGTGTAACGAAGATGCCGACACCGAAATCTCCATGACAGTTTCTGGAGAGTGGCAAGGCGATTTCGGTATGTACTATGGCTACACCTACCCTGACGGATTCTATGACGAGTTCGACTCTTACGACACCGATCTCATCTTCTATCCTGACTACGACTATGCCAGCCACGGCTATGGCTATCAGGTGGACTGGTACAGCAACGTGCCCAATGCCAATGGTAATGTCAGTCCTTATAAGCGCCTCAGTTACCGTTTCAATTGGAGTGTCATCAATGGTCGCATCAACTTGACTTACCCTGGCTATCCAGAGTACAACACAACCATTCGAGACTATCGCTTGAACAATAATCACTTCACGGGCTATTTCGGTGATACAAATTCCCATTTCGATCTCATCAAGATAGCCGACTACTACAGTTGGTACGATTACGACTACCTGTACAGAAGTCACGGCTATACTTACATCGAGTGGACTTGGGATGGTGGTTACTACTACGATGGCATTTACTACGACTACGACTACGGCTACGGCTATGCCAAGACCCGTAAGACTGAAAGTGCCGAAACGGAGCCTGCTGAGAAGCCTGCACAGGGTGGACGCATCACTAAGATTGGCAACCGCTTTGCTGAAAAATAAAAGGTGAAGAGTGAAGAGTGAAGAGTGAAAAGTGAAAAGTGAAAAGTGAAAAATCCAAGTTACCTGCCATTCGGGATGTTTGTCATTGGCAAAAGTAACTTAGATTTTTCACTTTTCAAGCACACTTGAAAAAACATTTCTCACTTTTTCTTTGGTCACTCTTCACTTGCAGCATAAACCCAAATGGGTCATTAAGAAACAAATTACCATAATTAAAATAATTTTATCCACAAATTATCATAATTATAGAAATTAGTGGGTGAAATTATGATAATTATTCAAATTTGTTTTACGACTTTCACTTCTTCACTTCTTCAATGTCCCAGCCGCTTCATGTGGCACATCATCAACTCTCCCTCTTCATCGCGAAGGTGCATTCCTCCACCCTCGCAATAGCGGAACATCTTGCAGGTGGCACAGTCACCTTTTTTCATCCAATCGCGGTTTCGGTAGTTCTGGAAACCATTCTCCCACACTTCCCAGAAGTTGTCTTTGTAAATATTGCCTTGATAATATTTACCCCTGATGCTGGTGCAAGCCGAGATGCTGCCATCTATCAGAATGGAAGCGACACTCAGCCCTGCCTCACATCGGTAAAGGTGGTCACGCACCTTCCCCTCATATTCGCCTACGAACCCTTCGCAAGCATAACTGGCATGGACCTTTCCCTCCTTGCGGCATGCCACGATGAACTCCATCAAATCACGGAACTTCTCATCAGAGATTTGCAAGTCTGGATGCTGCTTCGCCCTGCCTGCCGGAAAGATGGTGAAGAGTCGCCACTGACGCACTCCTGCCTCATAGAGCATCTCTTTCAGTTCAGGCAGATACTGCACGTTGCGATTGTTCACGCAAGTCACAACATCCCATATCACCTGCCTCTGAGCAGCCAACAGACGAATCGCCCGCATGGCATTCTTGAAACTGCTCTCATGTCCACGCATCCAGTTGTGGTCTTCCTCCTTGCCGTCAAGACTCACCGCCACACTCCGCAATCCCGCTGCACACAAACGCTTGAAGCGCTCCTCGGTGAACATCATGCCATTGGTCACCATACCCCAAGGATATTCACGTTTGTAAAGTTCCACACCTATATCCTCGATGTCTTTCCTTGCCAACGGCTCACCTCCCGAGAAAATAATCATCGTCTCATGTGTATCCACATGAGGCGTCACCTGTTCGTCAATCACCTTGAGGAAGTCCTCAACAGGCATATCGGGAGCCAGTGCCTCCGTCTTGCAGTCACTGCCGCAATGCTTGCAATGCAAATTACAACGCAACGTACATTCCCAAAAGAGTTGTCGAAGAGGGTGCAACTGCTTGTGGTTCTTGCGCACTTGACGATCAAGTTCCAAGCCTACCTTCTGTTTCAGAGAGAGAATCGCCATAAAATCAGTCCTGCTTAATTTCTATTTCAACACCTCCCTTGTCAATTTCATTTCTCCGAAAAGGCGCAGGTCTCAAACCATACATTCCCCTAAAATCCTTTTGAGGATAGCGTTTTGCCGAATCCGTTGACGTAGAATCGGTTGCCATAGAATCCGGATTCCAATTAGGATTAGGCACACCATACATACTGGGTTGAAAAAAGCAGGATGACAATCCCAACATGGCAACCATAGACGAAAGCACCTTGCTCGTCCATACTAACCATTTAATCTTTATTTTCTTCATTGGAGTTAGGAGTTAGGAGTTAGGAGTTAGGGGTTAGGAGTTGATACTACGGTTGTTAATCCCTGCAATCAATTATTTTTGCTTTTATCCCGAATCGGTCATTAGGCCACTTCGTGGCTCTGTCGTAAAACAAATTTGAATAATTATCATAATTTCACCCACTAATTTCTATAATTATGATAATTTGTGGATAAAATTATTTTAATTATGGTAATTTGTTTCTTAATGACCCATTTGGGTTTATGCTGCAAAGGTACGGAAAAGTTAGGAGTTAGGAGTTAGGAGTTAGGAGTTGGCTATCCAGTTCGTTTTTCTTCAAGAGCAAGCCGCATGGCAACTCCTAACTCCTAACTTCTAACTCCTAACTAATCATTCCATTCCCAGCAATTCCTTCACACCAGGTGTAAGATACTTCTTTATCTTTTCGTAAGGAATGACGGCACTGGGCATTCCCATAGCATAGGCTCCCAGTTCGTAGGCACCATAGTCGAAACGTACACCGTCTTTATCCAAAGCAGGGGCAGCGCCTGGAAAATCGGACGCACCGCTCGCCATATCCCAAACATCAGCATATTCATCCTCCAGTTGGTCAAATATCATCTTCAGCACCGCCTGTTTTCCGCTTTCCGTGATGATGTCATCCAAAGTCAAAATACGCAAGTTCTTCAAATCAAACGTCTTGGCAGCCCCCCATGGCATGCCATGAGCGGCACCTGCCGAATAATCGTAACCAGAATCCCACAAGGTGAGCACATTCTTTGTTTGCCACATCACACTGATAGACTGAGAAAATTCATTTTGCGACGCAAAAGCCCTCTCTTCCATTTCGTCCACAGCAACATCATCATCGTCATCAGGCTGATGCTCTCCCCTACTTCTCTTCAGTGCAGAGCGTACATCCGTCACGCCTTCCTTCTTCAGTGCCTCATACGCTTTCGCCACCTCGGCAGCCGTATGGACACTATATGAATCTGCCCCTGCCGCATCGAGCGTCAACCACTGATTGACAAACGCCACAGCTTCGGCAGGACCGCCCACTGCCCAAAGCGTATTCACCTCCCAAGTGTCAGTCACTGTCTCAACCGTGTAAGGATAAGGCTCCTCGTCACCACTGTAATCGACGATTTTCACTTTATAAGGCAGAGAGTCTTGATACACCACACCCTTGAACACCAATGTGTCAGACGCTGCAAACGCTGTGTCGGCAGCCAACGAATCTTCTGCACCACTCTCACCTTGAGCAGCGCCCTTCTGACCCGTGCAAGCCATCATCAACAGCATTGCACAAGCAGCCATGCCAAAAGATTTTTTCATATTCATATAGGTTTTGTTCTGTTTACTTCATCTCACCGAAATACTTCGTGTCAGCCAGTTTCATCAGATACAGTCCATACTGGTTCTTCAGCATCGGCTGAGCCAATTCACGCAGTTTCTCCGTCGAAATCCAACCATTGTGATAAGCAATGCCTTCCAAGCAAGCAATCTTCAAGCCAGTTCGCTTCTCCAGCACCTCGATGAAAGTAGAAGCCTCGGAGAGTGAGTCGTGGGTTCCTGTATCGAGCCATGCAAACCCGCGCCCCAAGAGTTGCACTTTCAGGTTCTTCTCGTTGAGGAACTCCTGATTCACCGTGGTGATTTCCAACTCTCCACGTGCCGACGGCTTGATATTCTTCGCCACTTCCACCACTTTGTTGGGATAGAAGTAAAGACCCACCACCGCATAGTTGCTCTTAGGCTCTTTAGGTTTCTCCTCGATGGAGAGGCAGTTGCCCTCCTTGTCGAACTCTGCCACACCATATCGTTCAGGGTCTTGCACCCAATAGCCAAACACACTTGCCTTACCCCGCTTGGCATTCTCCACACACTCCCTCAGCATGCCCGAGAAGCCACGACCGTGGAAGATGTTGTCGCCCAACACGAGGCACACATCCTCGTTGCCCACAAACTTCTCGCCAATGATGAAAGCCTGTGCCAACCCATCGGGTGAAGGTTGTTCGGCATACTCAAAATGCACACCATAATCGCTGCCATCGCCCAGCAGTCGCTTGAAGCCCGGCAAATCGTAAGGTGTGGAGATGATGAGAATCTCCCTGATGCCCGCCAGCATCAGCACCGAGATGGGATAATACACCATAGGCTTATCGAAGATGGGGATGAGTTGTTTGCTCACACCCTTAGTGATGGGGTAAAGCCTTGTACCCGAACCACCTGCAAGAACTATTCCTTTCATTTTATCTGCTTTTTTAGAGAGATATCTGCTTATCCCGAATCGGTCATTAGGCCACTTCGTGGCTCTGTCGTAAAACAAATTTGAATAATTATCATAATTTCACCCACTAATTTCTATAATTATGATAATTTGTGGATAAAATTATTTTAATTATGGTAATTTGTTTCTTAATGACCCATTTGGGGTTATTGATGCGCAAAGTACGCATTTTTTTTTCAAAGAAACAAAAAAAAGCACCATTAAGACAAAAAAAAGACGGTCGGTCTGCCGACCAACCGTCCAAATGAATCATTCAACGTCTTAACGCAAGGTGAAGCCAAATGTCATATACACCTTTTCAGTGTGTGGATTTGCTGTCAATGAAGCAAAAAGAGGCAACGAGAATGTCGGTGTGATTTTAATCTCCTTTTCAGCACGGAGAGCCACGTTGATGACTGCAAAATGACGGATAGGCTCCTCATAATAGTCTGTGGCATAAGGTACAGCACCCACCGTAGCATTCCAATAGAGTCCTCCCAACCTGAACGGTGCTGAAGCCTCAAGATAAGACGAGTAAGCACGTTTGCCCGAGCGATTGACGCCGTCATTGCCAGCAAAGATAGTGCTCCAACTCACTGCTGCCACATTAAAGTCGTAGCCAACAGAGGCTTCAAATTCATGAACCGTCTCATGTGCTTTGTAATTGAAGAACTTTTCAGAACGCGGCGCCACATCATCACCTTGATAATAGTAATCAACCACAGAAACTTTGAATCCTCCCGTCTGGTATCCCAGAGTCAAATCCAGTTCCTTCGTATCATCAGGGTCAGTGATGCCATAGTTGCCCCAAGCCTCCAGTTTGAAGCCTTTCCACGCAACACCCAATGTGGGTTGCACAGCGGCTGCACCGAGGTCTTGACCTCTCCAAATGTAGTTCGACACGAGGTCTGCACTGACGTAGGCTTCCACCTTATCTTGTGCCGAAACCATTGCAGGAACACACATTGCCACATACATGCCCACTACTTTCAGAAAATTCTTCATATAAGTTTGACTTCGTCGAGCTAAAGGTTCGGAAGTTCCAAACGCTTCATTTTCAACAACGAATAAAACGAATCATTCTAATTTACCAT
>SAMEA3663015__coassemble_868_pt1 | contig 10461 bp, 10 predicted proteins | sample SAMEA3663015__metabat2_low_PE_019 | metagenome-assembled genome bin SAMEA3663015 (sample SAMEA3663015) | pig gut metagenome | biome: pig gut; feature: pig-associated habitat; material: faeces | place: France | collected 2012
ATCAATAGTTTGTCAATTTGTGTCATTTTTTTGCAAATTGTAGCACTTTTCTTTCTTTTTCGCCCTCTTTTTGTTTCTTTAACTGAAGAAAATGCGTACCTTTGTGACGCATTGAGATGAGAATGAGAGAGAAGAGAAGGAATTTCTGTTAAATCAACACATATTTATATATATGAAGAAGACATTGACATTTGTGCTGCTGCTCACAATGGCGCTCGCGGCTCAGGCGCAAGACCTTGAGGCTGTGCAGAAGGCTGCCGAAGAGGCACGAAAGGCGGAGCAAAGAGCCGCTGAGGCGAGAAAAAATGCGGAAGAGGCTGCCAAACGTGTGGAGGAGGCGCGGAAAAGGGCTACGAAGAACAACCGCCAGGTGAGCAACGTGCCTACGGAGGACTTCCTGAAACTGGTGGAGGAACAGAAGAAGATGAAGGAGAAGTCGCAGGAGAAACGGGCAGGCAGAATCGGAAGGACTGCCACCGACTCGCTCCGATGGGTGAAGAATCAGATGAAACTGCACACGTGGCCTCGCAAGTGGTTCGTAGGCGGCAATCTCGCCACCAACCTCTGCGTGGGCGACAACATCACCGACCATCCGCCTTTCCGCTACTTTGGCGACGCCATGGGACTGGGACTGGAGGTGTATGGCGGAAAATACTTTGACCGCAAACTCGGCGCCCGCGTGGGACTGGGCATCCACAACGTGAAGAACCGTGTGGACTACGAAACGGTGGAACAGGCTTGGCAAGGCCCGCAAATGGTCAGGACGGATGCCGACGGCAACAAGATACCGCTCTACACCGACAACGGATTCTTCCGCTTCATGGCAATGGAACTCTATGCCGATGCCATGTTTGACGTGACGGGCGTGGCGCTGACCAACAAGTTCTACCCTCTCCATGTGCATGTCATCATGGGTGTGGGCATGATGATGTCGGGCAACAAGTCGCTGAAGAATCCGGGCGCGCTGAACTCGTTGGAACAGACTCCCTTCGACCCCGAGAAGCCTGACAAGGCACTCTTCTACATCGTGGACGGAAAGACAACGGGTGCGGCAAGTTTCGAGTCTCGAGTGCGCGACCGTGGCACTCATGTGGGCATTGCCGGAAGGCTCGGACTCATGTTTGACTATCGCATCAGCCAGAAACTCTCTGCCGACCTCGAACTCATGACCACCGTGACGGACGACAAGTTTGAGGGCATCAAGTTTGACGAACCTTTCGACATCCTCGTCAAACTCTCCGGCGGTGTGAGATATTATTTTTAATTTAAGTTTCGGAAGTTCCAAACGCTTCATTTTCAACAACGAACCTTTAGCTCGGCGTAGCCAATAAAACGAATCATTCTAATTTACCATGCGGCGAGAAGATGTATATCCCTAATGCCGCAAGCGGCTACGAATGGAATCGAATGGCTACACTCAGCATTCGTTTTTATTCGTTGCACCTTTAGGTGCATTGTGCATTGTATAAATTCGTCATATTCGGAATATTCGTTGTTGAAGAAAGCATCCGAACCTTTAGCTCGACGAAGTCAAACTTCAATTTTTAATTTTTAACTCCTTACTCTTCTTCTCCTAACTTCCAGTCCTCGATGTCGCTGAAGTCGCCCTTCAGACTGACGGCAATGGCTTGAGGCTTCTTATACATCAGTATCACCACGCTGTTGGGGTCTTTCTTCGACTGCAGCACGGTGATGTCGCTGCCATCCTTCTTGGTGGTGAGCACGGTCTTGAAGCCTTTGCCCGACAACTGTCCGGGCAGTTTCGTGCCCAGCGCCTTGCCTGCCTTGTCGCCACGCGAGACGAGAATCTTCATGTTGTCAATGCGGTCGATGAGATCGGAAAGGTAAGGCAAGTTGAACTGCTCAAGCGGCAGGTTCTTCAGCATCCGCTTCGTCACTACCGTGGTGTTCATGTCGCCCATGTCGCTATACTTCTGCAGCACCTCGTCCTGTGCGCTCATCGTCAACGCAGCAACGAGCACAGACATTGTCAAGATCAGTCTTTTCATTCTCATTTAAGTTTTACAAGTAAATCTTTGTTTTCATTCAACCGGCTGCAAAGTTAGAGGTTTTTTGCCAAATACGGAAAAAAAATCGTAACTTTGCATTGGAAAGGAGATTCATGGCATGAAAACAAACCATCTCATTGTGGCACTCGCCACTGCGGCTTTGTTGCTGACAGGCTGCTTCACCTCGCACAAAGGAACAAAGGGCAGCAACACGGTGCTGGCTACGGAAGACCCGTTCAAGGAGACGGACGAGGTGACCATCAACTTCAAGAAGATGAAGGCGCATGACTGGCAATACCCGCTGGAGGATGCCAAACTCATCAGCCCTTTTGGCGGCAAACGACCCAACCACAAGGGCTCTGACATCAAGACGAAGGCAAAGGACAAGGTGAGGGCTGCCTTCAAGGGAGTGGTCACCTTCTCAGGACAGATGAGCGGCTACGGCAACGTGGTCTTCATCAGCCACCCCACCGGGCTGGAAACGCGCTATGCCCACAACTCGAAGAACCTCGTGAAGAAGGGGGAGAAGGTGAAGCCTGGCGACGTGATTGCCCTCGAAGGACAAACGGGCAACGCCACCACCCCACACGTACATTTTGAAACACGCATCGGCGGCACTGCCTTCGACAGCGAACTCATCTTCGACCACAAAAAGCATAGGCTCCGCGACGTGAAACTGACGGCGAAGAAACGCAATGGAACGGTGGATGTGAAAGTGAAATAGGCAGAAGCCGAAAGACGGGAGTCTCCCATATCGACTCCAAGCACGGAAAAAGGTGGCACATTTCTTCGGAACGGCAAATAAACCCCACGAAAAACTTTTTTCTCTTCCCAAATTGTCGTAACTTTGCACGTTAATTGTAAAAACTATGGCATTAAAAGAAGTACCCGTGCTGCTGCTCACGGGTTATCTGGGCAGCGGAAAAACAACATTGCTCAACCGCATACTCGGCAACAAGAAAGGCATACGATTCGCCGTCATCGTGAACGACATCGGCGAAGTGAACATCGACGCTGACCTCATCCAGCAGGGTGGCATCGTCGATCAGAAGGACGACTCGCTCGTGGCACTGCAGAACGGCTGCATCTGCTGCACGCTGAAGATGGACCTTGTGGAACAACTCACCGACCTGGTGAAGATGCAGCAGTTTGACTACATCGTGGTCGAGGCATCGGGCATCTGCGAACCTGCACCTATCGCCCAAACCATCTGCTCCATCCCCACGATGGAACCCAAATACTGGATGAACGGACTGCCACGACTCGACTGCATCGTCACCGTGGTCGATGCCCTCCGCATGAAGGACGAGTTTGGCTCAGGCACATCTTTGCAGAAACCTGACATCGGTGAAGAAGACATCGAGAACCTCGTCATCCAACAGATGGAGTTCTGCAACATCGTGCTGCTCAACAAGGCTGCCGAAGTGGAACCCGGCGAACTTTCACGCATCAAGCAGATTGTACGCGCCATCCAACCCAAGGCGGAAATCATCGAATGCAACTACGGCGACGTGGACTTCGACAAAATCCTGAACACGAAGATGTTTGACTTCGACAAAGTGGCAACCTCCGCTGCCTGGATTGAAGCAGTGGAAGGCGAACACCACGACGATGAAGATGATGACGAAGAAGAAGAACATCATCATCACGAAGAAGATGAGCATCACCACCATGACCATGATGACGATGATGATGACGGAGAAGATGAGCACTCCCACAATGCCCATCATGCCCATGAAAGCCATGGCCACCATCACGAGCACCACCACCATCATCATCACGATGAAGGTGAGGCTGAGGAATATGGCATCGGCACCTACGTCTATTTTGCCCGCCGCCCCATGAAACTCGGCATGTTTGACGATTTCGTGGCACGTCTGTGGCCCAAGAACATCATCCGTGCCAAGGGCATCTGCTGGTTCAAGGGTGAGGAAGACATCTGTTACCTCTTCGAGCAGGCAGGCAAGCAGTTCTCGCTCAAGAACTGCGGACAGTGGTACGCCACCATGCCGAAAGACCAACTCGACCGTCTCTTGGCCGCCGAACCCAAACTCAAGGCTGACTGGGACGACACCTATGGTGACCGCATGCAGAAACTCGTCTTCATCGGCCAACACATGGACAAGGACATGAAGCACTTCCTGAAGGAGATGCTGGATGCTTGTCTGGCAGAGTGACCCATACAAAAAATGGCGGTCATTCCATCACGGAATGACCGCCATTTTTTTGTTGCAACGTTACGATTCCTTATGGGATGGCGGTGACTTCTGATGAGTTCGGATGAGTTCGGATGACTTTTCCCTTGCGGGTAGGGTCATTTCTCCTGCGAATAGGAGGCGATGATGCGTGGCCGCACGAACCGGGTGAAGACCACATTCAGGAGCCAGGCGATGACGCGGTAGGCCGGATAAGAGGTGGCGGCCCCGTTTTTCAGGAAGGCTATCACCTTGCCCAACCTGGAGGCTTCCCTGTCCAGGTCCACCTTCTGGATGGGCAGTGCCCTGAGCGGCTTCACACAGTCCTGCCACTCCTGCCTGCCGAGGTCTGCCTTCAGCATCTTGTTGTAGAACGTGCGCAGATAGACATCTATGTCTCTTCGGGCAGCCTCCATGAGTATGCCGTTGCCTTGCTCCAGATAGTGATTCATTTTCTGTATTCTCATGGTGAGTTCCTGCAGATAGACCAGCACTTTTCCCTTCGCACCAGTTGTCAGGAGAGACTGAGCATTGCCCTGTTCGTAGCGGTAGATGTTGCTGGTGACAATGCGCAAGCGAGGCGAATGGGAGAAGAGTTGGAAGGTAAAAAGTTGGTCTTCCAACATGCTCCCCACAAAACTTAGCCCATGCTGTTCCAACAAGGAACGCCTAAAAAACTTGAGCCACACAAAGGGCAATGGTTGTCGATTGTAGAACTCTGCACCGTTGCCGTCGAAAGAAATCTGTCCGTCAGGTTTTGCATCCGGGTCATAGAGCGACAATCCATCCGTATAGACCATCAAAAGCGAAAAGGCAACCACATCTACCCCATCGCCACAGAAGTGGTCGAGGATATACCTGTAGCCCTTGTCGATGACGTAGTCGTCGCTGTCCAGGAAGCCGACCCACTCGCCACGTGCCACCTTCAATCCTGCATTCCGTGCAGCCCCCGACCCCCGATTCTCCTGCGTGATGACCTTGAACACCTCGGGGTGCTTCCTCTCATACTCTGCCAAGATGGCGGCACTGCCGTCGGGCGAGCCGTCGTTTACACAGATGACCTCGTACTCCCCCACTTCCAGCCCTTGGCGCAGCAGGGAGTCGAGGCAGCGGGGAAGGAACTTCTCCACGTTATAGACGGGAACAATGACGGATAACTTCATGACTTTCATTTATTTTCTCATTTCTCAAACATGGATTTCAGCGGGAATTTCTTCTTGAAGACTTCTTGCAATCGGCGCTCCACCTTCAGGGCTTCCTCGTCGGTGCAATAGGGGCTGTCGTTCAGACAAATCGACTTCATTTTTCCTTCTTCCAGAATGCGGCAGATTTTCTCCACATTACCCAAGGAAAGGCTGATGGCTGCCCTCGAATCCATCTTGCTGGGATAGAATCGGTTGCTGGCAAACTGCCAGAAGCGGAAGACATACTGATTGAGCGACACCTCCTTGCGGAAACGTGCACAACTTTCCTCCATCAACTGGGGTTCTTTTTCCCACACTTCTGGGATGACCGACTTGAGCAATGGCTGCTCCGAGTGCCGCCAGCGGAAGAACTCAAAACTCTCCAGCCCTGTCTGCATCAAAGAGGAGAGGAAGGATTTTCCCCACAGATGGGGTCCGAACCACTTGCGGGGTGCCTGCTTCACGGCGACCCGGCGGCTGAAGTGGCGATTCACCACCGCCATGTCGCAGAACATGATGATTTTAATGCCAAAGCGGTCGATGGGGTCATACCACGGACAGGGGTACAGCGTCTCAGCATTGCAGTCGCAAGGCAGGCCGTTGCGGAAGTAGTCCTCTGGCACGGCAGGGGCATTGATGTACATGTCATCGTTGAAATAGACAAAATGCTCCGACAGGCCGGGTATCTTGTCCATGTTGAGTTCGATGGTGTGGGAAGAGAACGTGGGAAGGAACTTCTCCGGGATATAGTCTTCGTGGCGGACCAGCACCAGTTTGGGACATTCGGCATTCACCCACTCGGGGAAGGTTCCGTTGGTGACCAGATAGACTTTGTTCACCCACGGGGCATACTGCTCCACAGCGCGGAACCAGTAGCGGAAGATGTCCCAGTTTCTGAATCTTCCCCTGTCCGTGATGGGTTTCTCCGGGCGATAGTGGTTGTACTGCTCAATCCATGCAGGGTCGCTGCTGTCCACCCACGGCACCACAAAGTCTATTTTACAAGTTTCCTTTTCCATGTTCCTGCTTTTTTTAGTTTAATGATTATCCGCAATCGCACCACCAACTGCTTATTTCAGACATGCGTTCATTATCCACACGAATGACACGAAATTTCACATAGCCATGCGGAAAAAGAGAACACAAAGCCGCAAGCGGCGACCACAATCCACACTTCATTGCCTGCTATTTTGGCAAGGGCGTTCGCCTTCACAATGGTGACTATTTCCACACCACCTAAGATACACACAGAATCTGTGCAATAGACTATTCTCATCGCCGAATACGGGTTTTATCTCACAAAGTTATACCTTTCTGCGGAATCCAGCAAGAAAAAGAAATACTTTTTGCAAAAATCATGCAGGGCAAAGAGAATCAGTGCCCTACAATCATCTTCCTCACACGCCCTTCAAACACATAGGTATAAAGCCAATAAGTGAGGCGATAAATGGGGTAAGAACGGAGGGAACGGTTCTTCAGCCACGAAATGACGCGCCCCGGCAGCGTGGGTTCCTTCTGCCTCTCCAGCAGGGCAATCCCTCTTGGCCGAAGCAGACGGGTGTGGCGCGACCATTCATCGCGGGTGAGGGAGATGTGGCACAACTTATCCCTGAAGGTACAATGATGACTCAGAAGAAGTCGCCTGGCTGCTGGTGCCAAATCGGGGGTTTCTTCCGACTCCAAATAGCGGTACATTAAGGTGCAATGGAAGTAGAGGTCGTTGAGTTGCACAAGAACACGCTCCTTGTCTAAGGTCCGCATGATGGAGCCGCCGTTGCACTGCTCGTAGCGGTTCACGTTGCAAGAAACAATGAGGAGCCGGGGATGGAGACGGAAGACATCGAAGTTGAACAGATTGTCTTCAAACACCACTATCTCAAACGTGAGATGATGCTCCGTCAAGAACTGATGGCGGTAAAATTTATTCCAGACCGTCGGATCCCAATTCTTGTTGTAGGCTTCCACCCCGTCGCCATCGAACAATATCTCCCCATCCGGCTTGGCATCGGGGTCATCGAGGGTGGTCCCGTCGGTGAAGACCATTCGGAAACCGAAGTTGAGCACGTCGGGCTTCTCGGACAAAGTTACCCCCCCCAGATTTTGCCCTGACGGCACAGGGGCGGGCTGGCAGAAGTGGTCGTAGAGATAGCGGAAGGCACCATCTATCACGTAGTCGTCGCTGTCGATGAAGACGAGGTATTCGCCTCGGGCCAGGAGCATGCCGGTGTTGCGCGCGGCACTGAGTCCGCCGTTCTTCTGGGTGATGACATTGATGAGGTCGGGGTGCTTCCTCTCATAGTCTGCCAGAATCTTGCCGCATCCGTCGGGCGAGCCGTCGTTCACGCAGATGATTTCATACTCCCCCACTTCCATGCCTTGGCGCAGCAGCGAGTCGAGGCAGCGGGGAAGGAACTTCTCCACGTTATAGACGGGAACGATGACGGATAGTTTCATATGGTCGGTTTTGGCATTTGTGCTTGGACAAAGAAGATTGCGTGACTTTGTGGCAAAGATAAGGCTTTTCCTCTTGTCTGCAAAGAAAAAGAGGAAAAGAAACGAAAAAAAGCGAGAAAAGGAACCCCCTTTTCTCGCTTTTTTTCGTGTTTTTGCATTCCAAGGTTCGTTTTTCACGCTTTTCAGGGTGAAATTACCTCCAAAAGTCGGCACGGTGCGCATGACATTTCACGCACCCTGCACGAAATATTTCATCCTTACAGCGCGTGTCATTTCGTGCTGGAAGACGATGATTGAGGGGTGAGAGTTTTAGGGTTGAAGGTTTAGAGTTTAGAGTTTAGAGTTCAGAGTTCAGAGTTTAGGGGTTAGAGACTGAGCGAAGACACAACGCTCAACTCTAAATCTTCAACCCTACCCTCCCCAGACTCCTTTAACTCCAAAAGAAATTGATGCAGCATAGGAACCTTTAGACGAAGTCAAACTTGAATAACATTATAAAATAATTTCGTCTAAATGTTTTGTTGTTTTGAAAAAAAGTGGTAACTTTGCCATCAATTCTAATTGACAACGAAACGTTTATGACGAAAATCATCAGTTTTCTGAACCATAAGGGCGGTGTGGCAAAGACGACCACATGCGCCAATCTGGCGACTGCCCTGTGGATTTTGGGCAAGAAGGTGCTCATCATCGACACCGACCAGCAGTGCAACCTCTCGGGCGTGCTCGGCTTCTCTCAGAAGGAGGGCGACCCCACCCTGAGCGACTGGCTGAAGGAGCCTGTGCCTGCACCTATATATATAAGGTATGACGGACTGGAGTACATCCCTGCCTCGAAGGCGCTGCGCAACATGGAGGCGGAACTGCTGAACAAGCGGAGCCGTGAGACGATTCTGGCACGGAAACTGGAACAGGTGAAGGGCGAGTATGACTATGTGGTGATTGACTGTGCGCCAGGCGACTCGGTGCTGAACGACAACGCCCTGTCGGCTTCCGATGCCGTCATCATCCCGACAGAGTGTTCAGGCTTCTCCTTGCAAGGCATGCAGAACCTGCTCTTGGCAATTAGAGAAATACAGCAGGAAATTAACCCTAACTTGCAGATTGACGGGTATTTATTGGTAAAGTATGACAAGCAGACGAAGATAGCCAAGGAGGTGAGCCGTTACTTTGAGAAGCAGAGCGAAGTGCCCACGCTGAAGACGCGCATCAGGAAATGCGTGAAGTTTGACGAGAGTCCGCTGGGTCACCAGACCATTTTCGAGTATGCGCCCGACAGCAACGGTGCCGAGGACTACATGCGCCTGGCAGAAGAGCTCACAGGGCTGAAACGCCCGAAGGACTGGAAGAAGAGAGCAATGAAGGCGGAAGAGGAGAACAGAGCAGAGGAAGAGGAGAACTAGGAGAGAACCAGGAAGACCCTAGGCTCACCTAGGATAGCCTAGGAAGAACCAGGAATGCCTAGGATAGCCTAGGCTCACCTAGGAAAGCCTAGGAAAGCCTAGGAATGCCTAAGATACCCTAGGCACCCTAAAGAAAAAAAGCAAGAACCCCAAAACCCAACGATATGGCAACCAACAAACGTAAAGACCTGGGCATCGGCACCTTCCTCGACGAGGTGAAAGCCGACCAGACGACCACCCAGCGCAAGAGCGCACCCGAGACGGAACCAGAACCAACGGTGCAGCAGCCCGAAGTCCCCTACTACGGCATGAATGGCGGCAATCCACGCGGTGTACCCTACCCCTCCGTGGGACGTCCTGCCAAGAAGCAGTCGCTGCTGAGCAAGAAACTCGCCAAACTCGTCTATATCGACGACGAGACCGAACTGCAACTGCGTCTCATCAAGACCTTCCAGAACTACGACTACAAGGAAGTCATCTTCACTGCCATCCACGAGTTCATGGAGCGCCACTACCGCGACATGCGCCTCGACGAGAGCGGTGCCAAGAAGGTAGACCACGTCATCAAGGAATACAAGACCCGCAGTTGAGTTTGTAAAATGAAACAAAAGCCCGCGGTAGAGCCTATAAAATGAAACAAAAGCCTGCTGTTGAGCCTATAAATGAAACAAAAGCCTGCTGTTGAGCCTATAAAATGAAACAAAAGCCTGCTGTAGAGCGAGACAAAAAAAACATTATCCATCATGAAACACATGACTCTCCATTGAGTTTCATCTTTTAGAACCCACCGTTGAGCCTATGAAAGCAAAACTCCTTTTGGTGCTCATCTGAAACAAGAAAAAATAGAACAATACAAGAAAAAGGCATTTCACTTTCTCTATTTTTTTCTATTACTGTCCGCTAAACTTTGACGGTCTCGTACACGTGTTCGTATGAGACCGTCAAAGTTTAGCGGACAGTAATATTTTCTTATTTAAGGTTGACTTCGTCGAGCTAAAGGTTCGGAAGTGTTTTTCCACAACGGATTGCACGGATTATACGGATTTTTGAGCCTCGGCGGCTCCTGCCATTCGGATTGTTCTGCATCCGGCCATCGTCGCCTCTTGCGACGAAAAATCCGTATAATCCGTGCCATCCGTTGTAAAAATATATCCGAAATTTGAGTTTTCTTATTTTCTTTTGTTTTTTCTTGTTTTTCTAAAGCCGCCGAAGGCGTAAT
>SAMEA3663015__coassemble_922_pt1 | contig 10109 bp, 10 predicted proteins | sample SAMEA3663015__metabat2_low_PE_019 | metagenome-assembled genome bin SAMEA3663015 (sample SAMEA3663015) | pig gut metagenome | biome: pig gut; feature: pig-associated habitat; material: faeces | place: France | collected 2012
GCAAAGTACTGGACAGCAGGAGAAACGGACAATTGAATATCAAACTTGGGTTAACCTTTAACCCTACGCTTCGCTGGAATGAGGAGTTAGGAGTTAGGAAAGATGCGGTTGAGTGAGTGCAGAGGTCAAACTTGTTTGAACTATGCCGAGCATGAGCATCTTCGGCGAAGCCAATTAGGAGTTGCCATGCGGGATGTAAGCATGTACGATGGACCGCACCCTACAGTTTGACAAGGCTGTCGGTTGGTCGCGCTGGATGAAGAAGAACCCTGGTATTCATTACGATAATCCGCCATACGATGATGATTACAGTTTTGTCTTTGAGGATCCTGATTTCAATGATTTCATAGAGGATACCGACTCCATTGACTAAAGGGAGTCAGCTCCCAGAAGTTGAAGTGGGGAGTTGAAAGTGAAGTTGAAATGACTGAAAGAGAGACAAGGCGTAAACGATGATTTGTTTACGCCTTGTTTTATGCTTGAGGGTAAGACATTCAACGGATTTAAGAGGGGGAAAAGTGGATTTATCGTGTCACGAATAGGTCATGTGAAAAAAAAGCCGTACCTTCGCACTCGATTATGAAAAAAGAAGAGAAATCGCCCGTTTATGGTCGCGACGTGATGGAACTGGTCACGGTGGCTGTGGAGTATTGCGCATTCCTGGAACAGACGGAAGGGAAGACGCGCATGAGTTTTGTGGACACACTGATGAAATTGCTTCCCCTACTCTATCTGAAGGCTGCGTTGCTGCCTAAGTATGAAATCCTGGACAATGATTATTATGCGGAGGATTTTGTGACGGAGGAGAATTATGACATCGTGCGTGCCAACATCAGTATCGTGATGGGAGAGAAGGATGATTATCTGGATGTGTTCATGGAGGACATGAAGTACAGCGAGTCGCCCATCCTTTCCACCATAAGCGAGAACCTTGCGGACATCTATCAGGAACTGAAGAATTTTGCAATGGCATACAAGAACGCCACTGACGAGGAGCAGATGATGAATGCGCTTGCGGAAGTGAAGGAGGGGTTCCAGTTCAGTTGGGGACAGAAATTGGTGAATGTGCAACGGGCATTGCACGAAGTGCGCTATTCTGAAGAGGATGAATATTAAGAGTGTGGAAATGAAAGTAATCCAAGACAAATACGAGAAGAAGAAGATACAGACATTGCCATGCGTTCATTTCGAGGGACGCATCATTGTCATCTTTACAGAGAGGGATGCCGAAAAGGCTGTAGATTTTCTGATGAAACAAAAAGTGTTGGGTTTCGACACCGAGACTCGCCCATCGTTCCAGAAAGGCAAGATGCACCAAGTGGCATTGTTGCAAGTGTCCACACATGATGAATGTTTCCTTTTCAGGCTCAACAGAATGGGCATTCCAGACTCAGTTGTCCGGTTGCTGGAAGACACCACCATCACAAAGGTGGGCCTCTCACTCCAAGATGACATGAGGATGCTGAATCAAAGGAGGAAATTCAAGCCAGGCACATTCGTGGAGTTGCAAAAGGAAGTGAAAGACATCGGCATTGAAGACAACAGCCTGCAAAAGATCTTTGCCAACCTGTTCGGGGAGAAAATTTCGAAGGGGCAGCAATTGTCGAATTGGGAGGCTGATGTCCTGACCGAAGCGCAGCAGAAGTATGCAGCCACCGATGCGTGGGCATGCATCAAGATACACGAAGAAGTGACGAAGATGAAAAAGGAGAAGAACTTCATCTTGGAAAAAACCTCAGAAGAGCAACCCGTGACAACAGAACTTGTCGAAGCAACTCATGAATAGTCATCACGATTAAAGCAATATACACCATCAATGAAGAGTATTTTTCTGAAACGAGGCAAAGACGAATCACTGAGACGTTTTCATCCGTGGATTTTCTCGGGCGCTATCCAGCGCATGAGCGAGGAACCCGAAGAGGGCGAGAAAGTGATGGTCTTTACAAGCGAAAACGAATATATTGCCACAGGACATTTCCAGATTGGCAGCATCATGGTCAGAGTGTTGTCTTTTGACAATGAGACCATCGACCAGTCTTTCTACGAACGGAGGCTTGCGACAGCCAAAGACGTAAGACGCTGTATCGGTGTGATGGATGGCGACAACAACACCTACCGTCTGGTGCATGGGGAGGGTGACAACCTGCCCGGTTTGGTCATCGATATTTATGGCAACACTGCTGTGATGCAAGCGCATTCTGTGGGCATGCACCTTGACCGACACATCATCGCCAAGGCACTAAAAGCCGTGATGGGCGACGATATCCTGAACATTTTCTACAAGTCGGAAGCCACCTTACCCTTCAAGGCTGAATTGGGACAAGAAAACGGCTTCCTCTTGGGAGGCGACACTGACGATGTGGCCATGGAGAACGGATTGAAGTTTCATGTTGATTGGCTCAAAGGTCAAAAGACAGGTTTCTTCGTGGATCAACGCGACAACCGCAGCCTTTTGGAACACTACTCGAAGGGAAGGAAGGTGCTGAACATGTTCTGCTACACGGGTGGATTCTCTTTCTATGCTATGCGTGGCGATGCAGAATTGGTGCATTCAGTAGATTCCTCACAGAAAGCCATCGACCTGACGAAAGCCAACGTGGAACTGAACTTCCCGAACGACAAGCGTCATGAGGCATACGCAGAAGATGCCTTCAAGTTCATGGAGAAGATGCAGACACCTTACGACCTCATCATTCTCGACCCGCCAGCCTTTGCCAAGCACAAAGATGCCTTGCGCAATGCACTGAAGGGCTACACACGACTGAACCGGAAAGCCTTTGAGAAGATACAACCAGGTGGCATCCTGTTCACTTTCAGTTGTTCGCAAGCGGTAAACAAAGACCAGTTCCGTTCTGCCGTCTTCACAGCTGCCGCCCAAGCAGGTCGCAATGTGCGCATCCTCCACCAACTGCATCAACCAGCCGACCATCCCATCAACATCTACCATCCCGAAGGTGAATACTTAAAGGGATTAGTGTTATACGTAGAATAAAAAAGTCAAAAGGCGTAACCCCTTGACTTACAAAGACGGGCACTCAGCACGAAATATTATGCGCTGAGTGCCCGTAATATTATGTGCACGGTGCGTGAAATGAGAGGCGCACCGTGCCGACATTCGGTGAAGCCAAATGTTTGAAAAGTATGTCGACATTCGGTGAAGCCAAATGTTTGAAAAGTATGCCGACATTCGGCGAAGCATAATAATAATAGTCCAAGAGAATACTTTATTCGGTGAAGTTAAATCAATCAAAAACAGTAAAAAACAAGTTTACATCGCCTCCCTTTTGGTTAAAAAAAATTAAATACAAGAGAAAAGAATGAAAATCATTTGGAAGGAATGCCAAAAATCTGTAAATTTGCAACGTGTTTTTCATGGTATTAGATTTATTTTAAGGTTAGTAAAGATTGCTTGTCGTGAGATAAGCAATTTTTTTGTTAGGGTACACCGTCATTCGCGACGAAGTACCCTAACATTTGTTTTTGCCTCATACAAAAAACAGCGAACGCTGAAAATTGACAATTAGAGTTTTGTGCGTGCCATTGGCACTATCTCGGAAAGTAACCTCTGCTTTCAGTGGTGCGACCGATGAGCTTCCAAACGGAGAATGTTTCCCCTGGACGAATCAGAAGTCCATCTATGTGCCTGACAGCCAAAGCGAGGTTGACCGCCTTGTTCTCCTGCAACTGCATATCGACATTACCCAATCGTCTGCGGATGAGAGAATTGTGGCGACAGATGACCACTGGCAAAGATTCTTGTGCACGCACTTTGGCAAAATGAACACCCTTCAACGCATCCTGCAGATGCCGTTTCAAGATTTCTTCATCGAGAGACGATAAGTGAAAGGAGAGATTTCACAGAACAGTTTTCGTGCCATGACATTTTATTTGATATTGTCCCCCTTGGTACGAACAAGGTCGAAGAGATAAGCCATCTTGATCTGAATGGTTTGGTTGGCAGAACGTCCGAAGTCACCCCGCTTGCTGTTGTCATACATATCGCCCAAACCGTAGTAGTAGCGTCCTTGCAAAAGAAGGTGTCCGATGGGGGAAGAAAACTCCAAGCCCAAACCTGCAGCAATACCGTAGTCGAATGTCCTGTCGGGGTCTTTGCCATACTGATAGACAACGCCGTTGGGACGATGTGAAGTGTCCCATGTAGCACCGCCCCGATGTTCCTTTCCGCTGAGATAAATTCCCACTTGCGGACCAGCCTCAAAAATGAACTTAAATCCCCGACGTTCACGTCCCCACCCCATCTGCATGAGGATGGGCATCTCGATGAAATGCCAGTCACGTTTGTAAGTGTTTTCGGAGCCATCTTCTATCACTTCTTTCCATCCGAGGTTGTTGTACTGCACTTCGAGGGCAACGGCACAGATGGTGGTGAAATACTTCTCACAGACGTAGCGGGAGGAAAAACCAATCATGGGCGCCCCCTTTTGAGTCTGCTTGATTTTAGGCATGAAGTCCATCGTGTTCATGGTATATCCACCAGTGAAGCCAATGGAGAGGTCGTTACGGTGCTCTCCCACCTGTGCAAAAGTTTGGGATGCAAAGATGAACGAGAAGACGAATAATATGACAGTCCTGAACTTCATCGGCTTATCTCACAAACACACTGCCATCGGAGCGATGGGTCACAATCATCATAGAGCGGTTCTGATAGCCCGACCATTCATTCTTCTTCTCAAACACCATGGGGAACTCCATAGAGATGTAGGAGTAGTTGTGCAGGTTTTCGTAGAATGCAGAACCAAAGTCGTGGAGTCCCTTGATGAAGTAGGCACCAATGTCATAACCCAGTTCGCCATATTTGGGAAAACTGTTGTACTGATCCTGATTGAACCAACGACGGAAACGTCCATTGAACTGCTGTGTACGGCTCGACGCCCCATTGCTGTAGAAAGAGGTGAAGAACTGACACTGATACTTGCCCAGATACTTCTCATATTTTCCTGCAAAGGTTTGCCATTCGGGAAATCCAAAAAGTTGCACAGTGTATTCGCTGGTCAAGTCAAGCCCATCCAACTTCTTGCAGAGTGTCTCAAAGGCTGATGCCGAACTGCTGGTTGGGATGATGACGTTATTGCCACCCGTCTTTAATGCATCGCGAACTGTAGCCAAATCGCTGACGGTAGCACTGCTGTATTTGATGCCCTTTGCATCGAGGTCTTTCTTAAAATCGGTAATATAGGACATATTGTCAGCACGGTCATTCATGCTGACGAAAATGATGTTGTGGTCTTTGTGAATCAGGCTGAAACGGTTATAGACCTGATTGTACAGCAAAGAGTTATGCGCATTGACCTGAAAGGTTGTGGGATGTTCATTCACCAAAGCAAGTTCATTGGAGAGTGGCACCACATGGGCAATACCATTTTGATGGGCAAAGTCAGCCACGCTCTTCACGTTCCACTGACGGATAGGTCCCACGATGAGTTGCATGTCCTTCATCTCCGCACGTTGCAAGATGCTGCTGACGGGAGTGGCTGGACTCACCTCATCGTAGGCAAACACTTCGACATTGCAACCACGCTGCTTGAGCGAATCGACAGCCAACAGGAAGCCCTGATAGAGATTGATCATCTTCTGAGACTCAACACTCACCTTGGTTTCAAACTTTGAAAATGGAAGGATGACAGCCACCTTGATGGTGGGGTACATCGTCACTTTGGGCTTGCTTTCCTCTTCTATCAGCTTCTGCAGCTCAGCCTGATATTGAGCATTCTCCTCGGTCGTATAAGGGATGTTGAGCACTACGCCTTTCTTCAGTTTGCCTTTTTTTAGGTCAGGATTGGCGTCAACGAGTTGGTCCACCGTCACCCCATACTGACGAGAGACGGAATAAAGAGTTTCCTTTTTCTTAACCTCATGCAATGTCTTATAGCGAGGGCGATTAGGAGTCGGTGGCACTTCCACTCCTTGCTGAGCCTGTGCCTGCACTTGCTGACGCACCTGTTGCAGCACCTTTTGCTGAACGGATTGCTGTTGCACTGGCTGAACGGATTGCTGAGCGACAGGAGTTGCCGTATTCTTCGAAGAGCCTGCCGGCACATTGATGTTCTGCCCCGCCATGATGTGGTCGGCATCCAACCCCGGATTGATTTGAAGCAGCGATGCCACCGTGATATTATACTGACGTGCGATGCTATAGAGTGTTTCACCTGATTGCACTTCGTGCTTTTGCGTAGTTGTTTGTGCATTCACAACACAAGCCCACACCAAAGCCATGAAAAGAATTGCTATTTTTTTCATCTTCTTTGTAAGTTCTTTTGATTTCAAGGGGCAAAATTAGTGAAAAAAGCCAACCAAAGCAAATTAAAAGCCCTTGTTGAGTTTTTTTAAGACGAAAATCGTGTGTTTTTAGGAATTGTTTGACTAATTTTGCATTTGAAAGAACAAATGAGAACAAGAAAAATGACAATGAAGATAAAAACAACACTTGCCATTTTAGGGGTGCTCTTCACTGTGGCTTGCAGCACAGATGGCGACGAATATGGTGACGATTTTGCTTCGACAAGACAAAACACCACCAGCGAGAAGAGCAAGGCAGAAACAGCCACATCGGGTGAGAATGAGGCAGCTCCTTGTGTCACATTCTACTCGGTGGATGAAGAAGACACTGTGACGGTAACCCCTGGCGAATCACAGACAGCACAAGCCCCTCTCAACATCTCGTTGACAGCCAATGTGAGCAATCCGAAAAACTACAAATACATTTGCGAATGGCGCATTTGGGAGGCTGACAAGGACGAAAGTCAAACGCTGGTGACCCGATTCGAAGAGAACACCACTTACCTCCTCACCCGTTCGGGCGGTTACAACATCAAACTCTACGTGACCTTCAGTCAAGATGCCGACACGATTGAATACGAAAGCGAACCCATCAGCGTCGTCATCAGCGAGTCAAAACTGACGTGTCCTGATGGTTTCACCCCTAACAATGACAGCATCAATGACACGTATCGCATCACGGCACAATCCATCATCAAACTCGATGCCAAATTCTTCAGTCGATGGGGAGAGAAAATCCATACAGCCACACTCGAGACAGCCAAGCATGTGGAAGGCGAACCCAACAAATTGATTCTCTGGGATGGAAAGAAAAATGGGAAAGTTGTTGACAATGGCATCTATCTACTCTATCTTGATGCCCTTGGAAGCGACGGCAGAAAGTATAAAATAAAGAAAAGCATCACTGTGATGACAGATTACCGTGAAGGCACCGAGAACACGACAGGAGGGGGTGATTCATGATAAAGATTGAAGGTGCGAGGGTGCACAACCTGAAGAATGTAGATGTAGAGATACCTCGCAACAGTTTGACAGTCATCACAGGATTGAGCGGCAGCGGCAAGTCATCGCTGGCGTTCGACACCATTTTTGCTGAAGGTCAGCGACGCTACATCGAGACCTTCAGTGCCTATATCCGCAATTTCTTAGGCGGCATGGAACGGCCCGATGTGGATAAAATCAGCGGACTTTCTCCCGTCATCAGCATCGAGCAGAAGACCACCAACAAGAGCCCACGCTCCACGGTGGGAACAGTGACAGAAGTCTATGACTATCTGCGACTGCTCTATGCCCGTGCAGGCGAGGCTTTCAGTTATGAGACAGGCGAGAAGATGGTCAAATACACCGAAGAGGACGTGATGCACCTCCTGCTGGAACAATACAACGGCAAGCGCATCTTCCTCTTGGCACCACTCGTTCAAAGCCGTAAAGGCCACTACCGCGAACTCTTCGACAGCATCCGCAAGAAAGGCTATCTCTATGCCCGGGTGGATGGCGAAATCGTGGAAGTGACCGAGGGCATGAAGGTGGACAGATACAAGAACCACGACATCGAAGTGGTCATCGACAAACTCGCCATCAGCGACAAGGACGAAGAGCGGCTGAAGAAGAGCCTCGAAGTGGCGATGAAGATGGGCGACGGGCAAATTATGATAGTGGAAAAGGACTCCAACCTTTTGAAACACTATTCCAAGAAACTCATGTGCCCCACCACAGGACTCTGCTACCGCGACCCTGCTCCCCACAACTTCTCGTTCAACTCGCCACAAGGCGCCTGTCCCCACTGCAAGGGACTTGGCATCGTTCCAGCCGTCGATGTGGACAACGTCGATTATCAGGAGATGGCAAACTATGTGCAGGGACTCAACATCGACGAGCAGAAGGCATGGGCAGAGAAATGGGCAGAATCGGTCGATAAGATGGTCGTGTGTCCCGAATGTGGCGGCAAACGTCTCAACAAAGAGGCACTCTACTTCCGCATCGACGGCAAGAACATCGCCGAGGTGTCCGACATGGAACTGCAACCGCTCTACGAATGGGTGACCACCGTGGAAGAACGAATGGACAAGAAACAGGCAGCCATCGCCCATGAAATCATCAAGGAAATCAGCACACGGCTCAAATTCCTGCTCGATGTGGGACTCCACTACTTGAGCCTCTCACGCGGCTCGTCCACCCTCAGCGGCGGCGAGAGTCAGCGCATCCGTCTTGCCACACAAATAGGCACCAAGTTGGTCAACGTACTATATATATTAGACGAACCCAGCATCGGTCTGCACCAGCGCGACAACGTGCGGCTCATCAATTCCTTGAAGGAACTGCGCGACGAGGGCAACACCGTCATTGTGGTGGAGCACGACAAGGACATGATGCTCAATGCCGACTACATCGTCGACATGGGTCCCCTTGCAGGTCGCAAAGGTGGCGAAGTGGTCTTTCAGGGCACTCCGAAAGACATGCTGAAGACCGACACGCTCACTTCACGATTCCTCAATGGCAAGGAGAAAATTGAGGTGCCACCCACTCGGCGCAAGGGTAACGGACATATCCTCCGCATCGTTGGAGCCAAAGGAAACAACCTCAAGAACGTGAGCGTCGACATCCCCCTCGGCATGCTCGTCTGTGTGACCGGCGTGAGCGGCAGCGGCAAGTCAACCCTCATCAACGAGACCTTACAGCCCTGCTTGAGCCAATTCTTCTATCATTCTCACCAAGAGCCACTTGCATACGAAAAGATTGAAGGAGTGGAACACATCGACAAGGTGGTCAACGTGGACCAGTCGCCCATCGGCCGCACCCCTCGCAGCAACCCCGCCACCTACACCGACGTGTTCACCGACATCCGCAAACTCTTTGTCGAAATGCCCGAATCGAAGATGCGCTCCTACAAGCCCGGACGGTTCTCCTTCAACGTGGCAGGCGGACGTTGTGAAGTGTGTGGCGGCAACGGCTACAAGACCATCCAGATGAACTTCCTGCCCGATGTGCTGGTGCCCTGCGAGGCTTGTCACGGCAAGCGATACAACCGCGAGACACTCGAAGTGCGCTTCAAAGGCAAGAGCATCTCCGACGTGCTCGACATGACCATCAACCAAGCCGTGGAGTTCTTCGAGAACCAGCCCAAGATTCTGCAGAAAATCAAGGTGCTGCAAGAGGTCGGATTGGGCTACATCAAACTCGGTCAACCCTCCTCCACCCTCTCCGGCGGCGAAAGTCAGCGCGTGAAACTCGCCACCGAACTGGCGAAGAAAGACACGGGCAAGACACTCTACATCCTCGACGAACCCACCACAGGACTGCATTTCGAAGACATCCGCACCCTCATGGTCGTGCTCAACCGCCTTGTCGATAAGGGCAACACCGTCATTGTCATCGAACACAACCTCGACGTCATCAAACTCGCCGACCACATCATCGACATGGGACCCGAAGGAGGACGGGAAGGCGGCACCGTCGTGGTGACAGGCACTCCCGAAGAGGTGGCAAAGAGCGGCAAGGGCATCACAGCAGCATTCCTTCAGAAAGAACTGTAGAGAGCAACGGAATGTGAAAGAGCGATGAGGAGGCAGAGATGTATGGAACGGCAGAACGATGAGGAGGCAGAGAGAGACGGAACGGCAGAGATGTATGGAACGGGAGAGCGATGGGGCATCAAGTAGTGGCAGAAGGATAACGAGTGCAAAGTTACGACATGGGAAAACCGAAGTCAAGTCTTTGCATCACTTTTTTTGCTTTTCCCCTCATTTTTTTCATCGTAATGAAACGTCAAGGCAAAAGACAGCCATCGTATGCCCATACACACATCTGCCATC
>SAMEA3663015__coassemble_1266_pt1 | contig 8412 bp, 7 predicted proteins | sample SAMEA3663015__metabat2_low_PE_019 | metagenome-assembled genome bin SAMEA3663015 (sample SAMEA3663015) | pig gut metagenome | biome: pig gut; feature: pig-associated habitat; material: faeces | place: France | collected 2012
TAATTTTGTGTAGTTACTTACAAGAAAAAAGCACTCCACGTTCTTTATTTTTTTTCTTATTTTCTTTTGTTTTTTCTTGTTTTTTTTCAAGCCGCCGAAGGCGTAATTCTTACACCGAACTCACGTAAGAATAAAGAAAAAGCATCGTTAAGTACTTATTGATACCTGACGATGCCCTTTCCGTCTGTTACAGAAGCAACTATTTCTCAGTTGCCTTGAAAAGCAGCTTGCCGTTTTCATCATAGAACGACACAGTTTTGCCGTCTATCTCGTAACGCTTTACCTTGTTAAGTGCTGCGAGATATTCGTCCTCTCTCAGAACGTCTGGGCAGAACATCTTCGTTGCACCGCCCTCAGAGATCGTGATGCTTCCATCCTTCAGAGCCTTGTATGGTGCAAAGATTCTGTTGCATCCTACCGAAGTATTGATCTCACCATCCTTGAATGAAATAAATGCTGGCGACATTTCACTTCCTGGCAATGCTGTGCCATTGAGTTCAGTGATATTGTATGTCTTGCCGGAAAGCAAAGCTCCTGTAGAGCATGATGTCATAGAGATTGCCATCATGCCTACTGTTATAACTGTTGTGATTTTCTTGTCCATTATCTAAATTCCGCAGCACTTTAGTTTAACTTTTCTATAAGCACCTGAGCAACAAAAAATTGCTCAGGATTTTGCCATGTCAGATTTTTCACTTACCTTAGTGCTGCAAATCAAGACAAGCAAAAAACATCAATGACACGGCAAAGATAAGCATAAAAACTGAGAAAATCACTCCTTTTGGAGGAATATTTCATGAGAGAGAGCAATTTTGTGGCATTATATGGGCATTATATGTTAAAAAGAATACCCATTGATTTTATATTTAACGTGAACCTTCATAAATTTTGTGCGAGAAAATCCAATGACTTTTCTTTTGCGTGGAACTCAAACTGCTTCTCAAACTGCTTCTTTCAAAAAAAGATAAGGAAAAGTTTGGTGGTTTTACTTTTATTTGCTTACTTTGCCATTGTTCTCTTGCAAAGTTCCACTTTGGGGTGGATAAGCAGGGGATAAATACATAATTGAAAGGCGTTGCTGACGCTTGTTTTTGGCTATTTGAATGTAGGAACCTCAAATTACCAATCAAAAACAATGCTGAGTGACTGCCACGGGGTGTAGTATATTACTCTCCGTAGTGTGCTGTGAGGGTCATGTGCCCTCATGCACACTTTACGGGTGTACTATATTCTCCAGCGTGGATGTTTCTCTGTCTGTTTATTGCGATGGCTGTGGTAGGCCTGGAATGTCGAACGGGCAGAAGTCAAACATCCACGTTTTTATTTGGAGAATATAAATCATTACACCTATGCAATACGAACAGACGTTCAATGCCATCGACAACATCTTGCGCAACGAAGCAGGATGCAGCACCGAACTGGACTACATCGAGCAGACCTCGTGGCTGCTCTTTCTCAAGTATCTCGACGACCTGGAGCAGGAGCAGGCCATGAATGCCCTGCTCAGCGGCAAGACCTACAAGCCCATCATCACGGGCTACATGCGCTGGAGCCAATGGGCTGCACCCAAGAAGGCTGACGGCTCGCCTGACACGGTGAATGCCATGACGGGGCCTGACCTGACTCAGTTTGTGGATGGCAAACTCTTCCCCACTCTGCGCGAGTTTCAGAAGACGGCATCGAGTGCCAAGACCCTGGAGTATAAGATTGGAGAGATTTTTGCCGAACTGCGCAACAAAATCACCTCGGGCTACAACCTGCGCGAGGTCATCAACCTCATCGACCAACTGCACTTCCAGACCGCCGAAGACAAGCACGAAATGACCCTGCTCTACGAGAGCAAGATTGCCAAGATGGGCAACGCCGGGCGCAACGGAGGCGAGTACTACACACCCCGTCCGCTCATCCGCACCATCGTCCGAGTGGTTGACCCCCAGATTGGCGAAACGGTGTATGACCCTGCCTGTGGGTCGGCTGGTTTCCTCTGCGAGGCGTTCGCCTACATGAACCAGAAGGTGAAGAGCACCGCCGACAACAAGACCTTGCAGGAGGACACCTTCTTCGGCAAAGAGAAGAAGCCGCTGCCCTACATCATCGCCACCATGAACATGATTTTCCACGGCGTGGCAGCACCCAACATCATCCGTGGCAACACGTTGGCAGAGAACCTTTCGCAGATTCAGGAGAAAGACCGCAAGAACGTGATTCTTGCCAATCCGCCCTTTGGTGGCAGCGAACGAGGCGAAGTGAAGCAGAACTTCGACATCAACACCTCCGAGACTGCCTACATGTTCATGCAGCACTTCATCAAGATGCTCAAGACGGGTGGCAGGGCTGGCATCGTCATCAAGAACACCTTCCTCAGCAACGGCGATGCCTCGGCGCTCCGTCAGTTGCTCTTGCAGCAGTGCAACCTCCACACCATCCTCGACCTTCCCAGCGGTGTGTTCCAAGGGGCAGGCGTGAAGACCGTCGTCCTCTTCTTCGACAAGGGCACACCCACGAAGAAAATTTGGTACTACCAACTGAATCCCGGCCGCAATCTCGGCAAGACCAATGCCCTCAACGAAGACGACCTTGCCGACTTCCTCGCCCTGCAAAAGACGAAAGCCGACAGCGAAAACTCGTGGAGCATCGATGTCTCTTCCCTCGGCAAGGACTACGACCTCAGCGTGAAGAACCCCAACAAGGTGGAAGAGGTGGATGAACGCTCATCCATAGACATCCTTGATTCTTTGCTAACACTTAATGAACGCTGTCAGCAGAGTATAGATAGTTTATATAAAGTAGGGAACTACAATAGATGTAAAACAATAAAAACACTTCAAATAAAAGAAATTTGTTCAAAAGGTTCATCTTTATTAAAGCAGAAGGATTTGATGGACAAAGGGGCATATCCTGTATATGGAGCAAGTGGAATAGCAGGCTATCTCAACACATACGACCAAGAGAACGACTATATTGCAATTGTAAAAGACGGGTCTGGAATCGGTAGAGTTTCTTTTCAAAAAGGTAGAACATCCATTATAGGAACAATGCAGTACATTCTCCCCAAAATTGGATATAACATTCGTTACATTGGATACTGCCTTCAAAGCCTCGATTTAGCCTCATACAAACAAGGGGCAGCCATCCCTCATATCTATTTTAGAGATTATGGAGAACGAAAAGTTAATGTCACGGATGACACTCAAGAGCAGTATCGTATTGTTTCCCACCTTGACGCCCTCTCTTCCCAAATCCACACCTTGGAGGAGAACTTACGGAAGACCCTCGCCGAGTGCGATGCCCTCAAACAAGCAATGTTAAAAGAAGTATTTGAATAAGGATGGAAACAGGATGATGGAAGAAAAAAATCTAAATTCAAACCCAATCCTCAATGAGCAGCCCTTCGATATGTTCGAAGTGCTTCCGATTGTGGGTGACGACGGTCAGACCCCTCGCTTTTGCCGCACAACCAATGAGCAAATCGAAGTCTTCAATCTTCTTACCAGCCTTCCAAAGCCTTGCTCTTTCTTGAGCGAAAGTACCGATGGCTTCGCTGAAGGGAATGACATTCATTTCCGTCACAAAGGCTTCAACTTGTCGAATGTTTTCTTCTGTCCTGTCGCTATAATATGCACCAAAAAACAATTCAGCCACAACAACATCGGTGATGTAGCAACTATCTTCATCTATCGTGTTGAGTTTTTCTTCAACACTACGTTTTCCTCTGAGCAGGAATATACAAGTGCTGGTGTCAAGCAAATATCCGTTCATAATTTTGCTTGGAATGTGTTGTCAGTCCTTGCTGCATGTATGTCAGCCACGATTTCTTCTGCCGAGCGACGGTCTTTCCACACACCACTGAAACGACTTGCCCAACCTTTTTGCTTGATTGGCTTTTCCTCTTCGGCATGTGCCATGGAATCACGAAGCAACACGATAAGTTCCAATTTAGACTCATCGTTCAGGCTTTTCAATTCAGGCCAAAACTTTGCAATAACAGGAGATGGTGCTGTAGGTGTGTTAGCGTTCATATATGCCTCATATTGTTTCTTTTCGGTGCAAAGGTAAAGATTTTTTTTTGAAAGATAAAAGAATAAACATAAAAAAGAAATAAAAGAACATGGACGAAACAGCAACCCGACGAAAGAAGATTGACCCTGCGCTGTATGGCGTGGGATGGGAACAAGTGCCTGAAAGTGAGATACTGACGGAGCAACGTGCCTATCAGATTGCACCGGGTCAGGTGAGTTCCTTGCCCCAGAACCGACACCCGAAGAAGGCTGACTATCTGCTGGAATATAGGAAGCGGAAGTTGGCGGTGATTGAGGCGAAGAGCGACGAGAAGGATGTGAGTGTGGGCATTCCACAGGCGAAAGAGTACGCCGAGTTGCTGCACATCCGCTTTGCCTATGCCACCAACGGTGATGAGATTTGGGGCATCGACATGGGTGTGAAGGACAGCGAGGGCAACTACATCATCCCTTCCACTGAAGGCCCCGTGGCGAAGTTCCCAAGTCCGCAAGAGTTGTGGGCGATGACCTACACGGAGCACAACGAATGGCGCGACAAGTTCAACCTCTGTGCGCTGAATCGTGGTGGCGGCCGTGAACCTCGCTACTATCAGGAAATTGCCATCGACAATGTGCTGAGTGCTGTGGCTATGGGGCAGAAACGCATCTTGCTCACGATGGCGACAGGCACGGGAAAGACCTACACGGCTTTCCAAATCTGCTGGAAACTCTACGAAACCAACTGGAACATTCGGAACAGTGAGAGCCATCTGAACTCGTTCAAAGATGACCGAGTCGTGACGAATGAAGACGAAGTCAACTACAGAGGCACTGATAAAAAGCCGCGCATCCTCTTCATCAGCGACCGCAACATCTTGGCGAACCAGGCGAAGAACGACTTTGAGCAGTTCCCCGAGGATGCGATGGAGCGTGTGACACCCGAACTGATTCACGACAAGAAGCACAACGACCGTCTGCCTACAGCGCGACATCTGTACTTCACCATCTTCCAGACGGTGATGGGGAGTGCGGAAGAAGGTGGCGAACCTTACTACAAGCAATGGCCGAGGGATTTCTTCGACTTCATCATCATCGACGAGTGTCACCGTGGCGGAGCAAACGACGAGAGCGAATGGCGGGAACTGATGAACTGGTTTGAGCCTGCCGTGCAGTTGGGCATGACTGCCACTCCCCGACGCAAGGTGAATGCCAACACCTACGCATATTTTGGCAGTCCTGTCTATACCTACTCGCTGAAGCAGGGCATTGAGGACGGCTTCTTGACCCCCTTCCGTGTGCAGGTGGCAACGAGCAACATCGACACCTATCAGTATAATCCCAACGACGATGTGGAGGGTGAGATTGACAAGAAGAAGGTCTATACGGAGAGTGACTTCTACAAGGGAGACATCCAACTGAAGGAGCGTGACGAACACAGGGTGAAGGAGTTGTTGGGCAGGATTGACCCCAACGAAAAAACGCTGGTGTTCTGTGCCACTCAGAACCATGCCTTGCGGATTGCGGCGATGATCAACCGCTGGAAGCGTGTGCCCGACTCGAACTATTGCGAACGGGTGACGGCTGACGATGGCGACAAGGGGGAGAAGATGCTGAAACTCTTCCAGAACAACGACCTCTTGCGCCCCACCATCTTGACCACCTCGCAGAAACTCTCCACCGGGGTGGATGCCCGAAACGTGAGGAACATCGTGCTGCTCCGCCCGGTGAACAACATGGTGGAGTTCAAGCAAATCTTAGGTCGCGGCACTCGTCTGTTTGAGGGCAAGTATTTCTTCACTCTCTACGATTTTGTGGGTGCATCGAGCAACTTCCAAGACCCCGAATGGGATGGCGACCCTTTCTGCCCGATATGCGGCAATTATCCTTGCACCTGCAAGAAGAGACCCCAAGGTGTCTGCCCTCAATGTGGACAAGACCCCTGTGTGTGTCCTCCGAAGGTGCCTACGCCTTGCCCTGTGTGCGGACATCTGCCCTGCACCTGCGACGGTGGGCAACCGAAGCAACAAATCGTGGTGAAACTGTCGAAGTTGCGTTCGCTCACGCTGCACACCGACTGGGAAGAACGCATCCAGTTTGGCGATGAGTTGCTGACGCTCGGAGAGTATGTGAAGCGACTCTTTGGCGCATTGCCGGAATTTCTGGATGGCGAGGATGATTTGCGTGAGCGATGGAGCCAACCCGACACCCGTGAGCAGTTGCTGGAGTTGTTGGAGCGTTCAGGGTTTCAAGAAGACAAGTTGGAAATCATGCGCCGTTTCCTGCAAATGGAGAAGTGCGACATGCTTGACGTGCTGGCATTCTTGGCCTACAACACCACACCGATGGAGCGCGAACGGAGGGCACTGATTGTGCGCGAAGACTTGCGGAAGAAGGTGACCAAGCAGCAACAGGAGTTTGCCGACTTCATCCTCGACATGTATGTGCGCAATGGTTTCAAGGAACTGGGCATGGACAAACTGCCAACGCTCATCGACATGAAGTATCACTCCACAACGGATGCCATGACGAAACTGCAGATGACGCCCATCGGTCTGCGCGATTTCTTTTTGGATATACAAAAGGATTTGTATAAAGAAAAGGAAATGATGCCTCACAACAGGCAATTTTACCAATATCCCACAGAAGATACTTACTCTACTAAAGCTGCAGAGTGACTTGTGCAGGGAACATATAGCGGAGGTCGCCACGTTCTGCCAGTGTGGTTTGAAGGTTGGTGAGGGTGCTGTGCAGAAAGCGGAAGGGTGATGAGAGTGAAAAGGATGAACAGAATCTGTGGCATGGTCATTCTTCGATGCCTGTGGCTTTGCCCTTGATGGTCAGTTCAATGCCGTCGGACTTGATTTGGATGAGTTCACGTTTGAGCAGATCGCCGACTGCCTGCTTGAAGACTTTCTTGCTGACACCGAACATGGCGTAGATTTCTTCGGCTGGAGATTTGTCGTGATAGGGGGTATAGCCCTTCTCGGAGAGTTTGAGGTGCTCAAAAAGGCGGGTGGAGAAATCGCCGATAAGGACACGACGGTCGGGAGGGGTTGAGGGTTTAGAGTTGGGCGTTGAGAGTTTCTCGCTGATGGCTTTCTGGAACTTCTCAATCTTGCTGGAGCAGACGATGCGGTAGGTTTTGTCGTCGATGTAGCAATAGACTTGGTAGCGTTTGCCACGCTGCATGCGCACCTTCTGCTCACGGAAAGGGCAGAAGAGGTCTTTCATCAAGCCCCAATTGAGGTAAGCGCCATATTCGTTGGTCCATGTGCATTCGAGGTAGGCGAATTGTCCTACCTCGATAAGTGGGTGCTCTGTGGTGGCGATGAGGCGTTCGTCTTGGTCGAGGTAGAGAAAGACGTCGAGGATGTCACCGACTTTGGTGCCTTGTGGCACATAGCGTTTGGGCAACAGGATGTCGCCGATGTCGCCGCCCTCGAGATAAACACCATGGTCTTTCTCACGCAAGACCTTCAGTTGGTTTCTCTTGCCCAATCGTAGGGTTATCTTCGGTTTGTTCTCCATTGTCTGTTGTCTGTTGTCTGTTGTCATATAAAATAAGTCCGTCTTTAATGTGAATGGTCCTGTCTGTGATTTGCGAGAGTGTCTCGTCGTGGGTGACGATGACGAAGGTCTGTCCGAACTTGTCGCGCAAGTCAAAGAAGAGTTGGTGCAGTTCTTCCTTGTGCTTGGAGTCGAGGGAACCGGATGGTTCGTCGGCAAGGATAATGGAGGGGTTGTTGATGAGTGCCCGCGCTACAGCCACACGCTGTTTTTCTCCTCCAGAGAGTTCGGAGGGTTTGTGGTGGATGCGGTCGCTGAGGTTGAGGTAGTCGAGCAGTTCCTTGGCACGCATTTCGGTCTGCTTTTTGTTCTTGCCAGCGATGAGAGCCGGGATGCAGACGTTTTCGAGTGCGGTAAACTCGGGCAGGAGTTGGTGGAACTGGAAGACGAAACCGAGATGCTGGTTGCGAAATCGGGCGATGTCCTTGTCTTTCAGTCGTGTCACGTCGATGCCATCGACGATGACGGAGCCGCTGTCGGGTGTATCGAGGGTACCCATGATTTGGAGAAGGGTAGTCTTACCCGCTCCTGAGGGACCGACGATGCTGACCACCTCGCCCTTGCCGATGTGGAGGTCAATGCCTTTGAGCACTTGGAGGGTGCCGAAGGATTTGGTGATGTTGTGAAGTTGTATCATGGTTTTATTTACAATTTTACGATTTACAATTTACCATTTATTTTTTTTTATTTCATTTAACTTTCGGAAGTTCTTTTACCGCTTTGCGGGCTTTAGAAAAACAAGAAAAAATAAAAAAATACAAGAAAAAAGCACTCCACGTTCTTTATTTTTTCTTAAGTAGGTGAACAAAAATAGTTTATATGATGCGGCAAGCCGCATTTTTCTCGG
>SAMEA3663015__coassemble_1432_pt1 | contig 7847 bp, 7 predicted proteins | sample SAMEA3663015__metabat2_low_PE_019 | metagenome-assembled genome bin SAMEA3663015 (sample SAMEA3663015) | pig gut metagenome | biome: pig gut; feature: pig-associated habitat; material: faeces | place: France | collected 2012
CTCATAAATCTACCCTTAATCGTGTATTGGATGATAGTTGCGGATTTTAGGATATATATTATTCGTGGTCAACGGGTGATGCTGGACTTCGACTTGTCTGCTATGTATGGAGTTGAAACCAAAGCCCTTAATCAAGCCGTGAAACGTAATATTGAAAGGTTTCCAGAGGATTTCATGTTTCAGTTGACAAAAGGTGAATTTGAGATTTTGAGGTCACAAATTGTAATTTCAAGATGTGCTGATATAGAAGGAAATGGAAATTTGCGGTCACAAATTGTGACCTCAAAAGACTTCTCAAAAATGCGTTCCCTTCCTAACGCTTTCACTGAACAAGGTGTTGCCATGCTTAAGTGTACTCCGTTCTCCACTCGCTATTCAAGTTAATATTGGCATCATTCGTGCTTTTGTGGATATTCGCCGCATGGTAGTTTCCTTGCCCCAACCTGATGTGAATGCTGATGCGGTACAATTGCGCAAGGATTTTGACGAATTAAAACGTGATATTGAAGATATTCTTGCAAATCAAAACGAAATCAACGAGGATACGCGTGTCCAACTTGATGTTATCAACGAGGCTCTTGCCCAACTTCAGAGTGACAACAGGCAGCCTCGCCGCCCAATCTTGGGATTTAGCAAACCTAATGATAACAAATAGCAAATATTTAACGTGAATTCGACGAAAACCACAATCCCTAAGACCAAAACATTTAACCTTTTGACTCTCAAACACGGGCACTCAGCACGAAATGACACGCGCTGAGTGCCCGTAATATTATGCGCTGGGGTGCGCGAACCTTTAGCTCGCCGTTAGGCAAATGTGATGCGCACGGTGCGCACGTAGTGGGTGAAATGGTTAATTACATCAGCAACCGTTTGGCAAACTCCCAAATGACGATGCCGGCGGTGGTGCTGACATTGAGAGAGTGCTTGGTGCCGTATTGGGGAATCTCAATGCAGCCGTCGGAGGCATCAACCACTTCTTGATGAACTCCTTTGACTTCGTTGCCGAGGATGAGGGCGAAAGACCCTCCCCTCACCCTCCCTGCAGGGAGGGAGTAGTTACTTTGTTCGTTAGTATCCTCATTGGCAGAGATACCACTCCCTCCCTGTAGGGAGGGTGAGGGGAGGGTCTGGAGGGTCTGCAGTGGGGTGGAGCCTTCGCATTGCTCGATGGAATAGACGGTGTAGCCTTGTTGTTTGAGGGCATGGACAGCATCGAGGGCGGTGGGGAAGTATTGCCATGCCACCGTGTCTTCAGCACCAAGGGCTGTCTTGTGTATTTCGGGATGTGGAGGTTGGGCGGTGATGCCACAGAGGTAGATGGCTTCGACACGGAAGGCGTCGGCGGTGCGGAAGACACTCCCCACGTTGTACATGCTCCTCACGTCGTCGAGCACAACTATGAGGGGCATCTTTTCTGACGCCTTGAATTCCTCAGCGTTCATGCGTCCCATTTCGGTGATTTTTAGCTTACGCATATTAAGTTAGGAGTTAGAAGTTAGGAGTTAGGAATGAGGAGTTGGATATCCTGTTAGATTTCTTGTTAGGCACGCCCCGTATGGCAAATTGTACATTGTAAATGGTCAAATTGTAAATGATATTACATTTGTCCGCTCTCAATCAGCAATATGGCTCGTTCGGTGAGTCGGTCGTCCACGTCGGGGTCATATTCTTTCTTGAGGCTGGCACCGAAGAGGGAGGCAAAGGCATTGTAGAAGCCTGCTTTGAAGCCACCCATGTATTTCTTGATGAGTTCGTAGCCTGTCATGTCACACTGGCGGTCGATGAGTTTGATGAGGAGTTTGCCTTGGGCGAAGGTGAGTTTCTTGAGTTTGGGGTAGTAGATGGCCTTGAGTTCCTTTTCCTGTTGCTTCAGATAGGCATCCTTCTCTTTCTTCGTGGGAAGGGAATCCATGTGGGCGATGGTCTTATCGACGGTCTGCCGGATTTCGCAGGCAAGAGGATAGACCTTTTTGATGTTGTTGGCTATCTTGTAGTATTTTTTTGCCTGTGCCTTGTTTTTGAAAACGAGTTTGCCAAACACGTAGTAGTCGGCATAGAGGAAACTGGGTATCATCTCCCCGTCATACTCCACCATGCCGGTGTAGTAGAGTCCGTGGGCAAAGATGGGGTCGCCCGTCATGGCACGGTCATTTTCTTGGCTTGCCACCACCTCTTGTGCCTGGCACAGCATAGCCCCCATCAGTAGAACTGCTGACAGTATTACTAACCGTATGACCCAATGCCTATATGACCTCATAACCTTATCTATTAGATTCGGCTGCAAAATTAGTAAGAAATCCCCACAATTGTTTCTTTTTCAGTTTTTATAACAATGTTTTTTAAGTTTTTTCACTATCTTTGCAAATAAATACAAGGTAATATGGCGAAGAACAAGGAAGAACTTACGCCGATGATGAAACAGTTTTATGATTTCAAGGCAAAGCATCCGGATGCTTTGCTGCTGTTTCGTTGTGGCGACTTCTATGAAACGTACAATGAGGATGCTTCGGTGGCGGCTGAGATTTTGGGCATTACGCTGACAAAACGTAGCAGTGTGGCAGGCACGTCGGCAAGTGGTACGGCAATGGCTGGATTCCCTTATCATGCGTTGGATTCGTATCTTCCGAAACTGATTCGGGCAGGAAAGCGTGTGGCGATTTGTGACCAACTGGAAGACCCGAAGTTGACGAAGAAGTTGGTGAAGAGGGGCATCACGGAGTTGGTGACACCAGGTGTGGCACTGACGGACAATGTGCTGAGTGTGAAGGAGAATAACTTCTTGGCTTCTGTACATTTCGGGAAAACAGCATGTGGCATGGCGTTGTTGGACATCTCGACGGGTGAATTTCTTTGTGCGGAAGGGACGACGGACTATGTGGAAAAACTTCTGACGAATTTTGGTCCGAAAGAGGTGCTTTTCGAACGCGGTAAGCGAGGAATGTTTGAAGGGAATTTTGGCAGTAAGTTCTTTACTTATGAACTGGATGATTGGATTTTCACGGATGAGTCGGCTCGGAAGAAACTCTTGTCACACTTTGGCACGAAGAACCTGAAAGGTTATGGAGTGGAGCATCTGAAGAACGGCATTGTGGCGGCTGGTGCGGTGCTGTACTATTTGGAACAGACGTTGCACACGCATATCTCGCACATTCGGAGCATCCGTCAGATAGAGGAGAACCGCTATGTAAGGATGGATAAGTTCACAGTGAGGAGTCTGGAACTTCTGGGGACGATGAATGAGGGTGGCAACAGCCTTCTTTCCGTTATTGACAAGACGGTGAGTCCTATGGGTGCACGAATGTTGCGGCGATGGGTGGTGTTTCCGTTGAAGGATGTGAAACCAATTGTGGAACGTCAGAATGTGGTGGAGTATTTCTTTAAGGAGCCAGAATTGAGGGATGCCGTTGAGGAACTTCTGCACCAGATTGGTGACTTGGAGCGCATCGCGAGTAAGGTGGCTGTGGGCAGAGTCAATCCACGCGAAATGGTGCAGTTGATGCTGGCGCTGAAGGCGATAGAGCCCATGAAGGCTTTGTGTCAGCAAGCAGAATGTGAAAGTCTGAGAAGGATAGGGGAGCAGTTGGATGCTTGCATCCCGTTGCGTGACCGTATAGAGAAGGAACTGAATCCTTCACCACCAGTGTTGCTGAATAAAGGAGGCGTGATTGCCGATGGGGTGAATAGTGAATTGGATGAACTTCGACGAATAGCCTATTCAGGTAAAGACTATCTCTTGCAGATTCAGCAGCGGGAGGCGGAGGCGACAGGTATCCAGAGCCTGAAGATTGGATTTAACAATGTGTTTGGCTACTATATGGAGGTGAGGAACACCTACAAGGACATGGTGCCGCAGGATTGGATCAGAAAGCAGACGCTAACGCAGGCGGAACGCTACATCACGCAGGAACTGAAGGAGTATGAGGAAAAGATTTTGGGTGCAGAGGAAAAGATTCTTTCGCTGGAAATGCAGCTGTTCACCGAATTGATGACGGAAGCGGCGAATTATATTCCGCAGATTCAGCAGGATGCCATGTTGATAGGACAAATGGATTGTCTGCTGTCGTTTGCAATGGCAGCAAAGGAGTATCGCTACAATCGACCAGTGGTGGATGAGAGTGTGGTCATCGACATCAAGCAGGGTCGTCACCCTGTGATTGAACGGCAGATGCCTGTGGGGGAGGAGTATGTGGCGAATGACCTCTATCTCGACTCTGACAAGCAGCAAATCATCATTCTGACGGGTCCGAACATGGCGGGTAAGTCGGCATTGCTCAGACAGACGGCGCTGATCACCATCATGGCACAGATAGGTAGTTTTGTGCCTGCCGACAGTGCGAGGATTGGTTTGACAGACAAGATTTTCACCCGTGTGGGTGCTTCGGACAATATTTCTGTGGGCGAATCAACATTTATGGTGGAGATGAACGAGGCGGCAAGCATCTTGAACAATTTGAGTGCGCGGTCACTGGTGCTGTTTGACGAGTTGGGACGTGGCACCTCCACTTATGATGGTATATCCATCGCATGGGCGATAGTGGAGTATATCCACGAGAATCCAAAGATCCATGCGAGAACTTTGTTTGCCACGCACTATCACGAATTGAATGAAATGGAAAAGATGTTGCCACGGGTCAAGAACTTCAACGTAAGCGTGAAGGAGGTGAACGGGCGGGTCATCTTCATGAGGAAATTAGTACCTGGCGGCAGTGAACATTCGTTTGGTATTCATGTGGCGAAAATTGCGGGAATGGCGCCGAATGTGGTGAAACGTGCGGAACAGGTATTGAAGGAACTGGAGGCAAATAACTCGGGCGATGGCATCAGCCGTCCTAAGACAGAATCCATCCAGACGGTGAGCAAGAGCGGAATGCAGTTGAGTTTCTTCCAATTGGACGATCCTGTGTTGTGTCAAATACGCGATGAGATATTGAATCTTGACATCAATAGCCTCACGCCATTGGAGGCACTGAACAAACTGAATGAAATCAAGAAAATAGTTAAGGGTAAATAACTTGACTTTCTGAATTGATCAAATAGAAGAGAGGCTCCGAATGTGTCTGTGCATTCGGAGCCTCTTTGTTGATGAAAGATAGACTCAATCCTCGTTCTTGTCCTCATCTTCTGACGAAGAGGGCACGAAGTCGCTACCCGAAATCTTTGCCATAATCTTCTTCTCAATCTCCTCTGCCAGTTCGGGATTGTCAATCATGAGTTGCTTGGTGGCATCGCGGCCTTGTGCCAGGCGGGTGCCTTCGTAACTGAACCAACTGCCGCTCTTCTGGATGATGCCGGCATCCACGCCAAGGTCAACGATTTCACCGCTCTTGCTGATGCCTTCACCATACATGATGTCGAACTCGCAACGGCGGAAGGGAGGAGCCACCTTGTTCTTCACGATCTTAATTTTGGTCAGGTTGCCCAAAATCTCGTCACCATTCTTGATGGGGGTGCTCTTGCGTACGTCGATGCGCACACTGGCATAGAACTTCAAGGCGTTGCCACCAGTGGTGGTCTCAGGGTTGCCGAAGAGTACGCCAATCTTCTCGCGTAACTGGTTGATGAAGATGCAGGTGGTGTTGGTCTTGTTGATGGTACCTGTGAGTTTGCGCAGTGCCTGACTCATCAGACGGGCATGCAAACCCACCTTGTTGTCGCCCATGTCGCCCTCAATCTCCGCTTTGGGAGTCAAGGCTGCCACAGAGTCTATGACAATGATATCGACGGCACTGGAACGAATGAGTTGGTCGGCAATCTCCAGTGCCTGCTCGCCGTTGTCGGGCTGGCTGATGAGGAGGTTGTCAATATCCACACCCAGTTTCTCTGCATAGAAGCGGTCGAACGCATGCTCTGCATCGATGAACGCAGCCACACCGCCTGTCTTCTGACACTCGGCAATGGCATGGATGGCCAATGTGGTCTTACCCGACGATTCAGGGCCGAAGATTTCGATGATACGTCCCTTGGGATAGCCGCCCACACCCAGTGCGGCGTTCAATCCAATAGAGCCTGAAGGGATGACATCAATGTGCTCAATGTTCTCATCGCCCATCTTCATGATGGCACCTTTGCCAAAACTCTTCTCTATCTTTTCCATCGCAGCCTGAAGTGCTTTCATCTTCTGCTGCTGAGGCGTTAGGTTCGCCTCCTCTTTTATTGTTTTTGCCATAAAGATTCAGACCCTCTCCCCGACCCTCCCCCATAATGGGGAGGAGACTATTCGGTCAGGTTCATCGAGGGCAGTTTTTCATTGTTATTGTATTTACTATTTTATCAATCTCTTTTGTTCCTCCCTCCTGCATAGTCCCCTCCCCATTATGGGGGAGGGCAGGGGAGAGGGTCTCTTTATAGTTCCAAATCTCCGTCAAACACTTCGTGCCAAGGCAGTCCCTGCTTGTTCAACTGCTCCATGAATGGGTCGGGGTCGAACTCCTCCACGTTCCACACGCCCGGACGCTTCCAGATGCCCTTCATGAACATCATCGCGCCAATCATGGCGGGCACACCAGTGGTGTAGCTCACACCCTGCATGCCTGTCTCTTCGTAGGCAGCACGGTGGGAGCAGTTGTTATAGACGTAGTAGGTGCGCTCCTTGCCGTCCTTGATGCCTCTGATGCGGCAGCCGATGGAGGTCTGACCTTCGTAGTTCTCGCCCAGTTCTTGGGGATTGGGCAGCACAGCCTTGAGGAACTGCAAGGGCACAATCTTCACCTTCACAGGACCGCTGCCGTCAGCAGCCTCTGCCGTGTATTCGATTTCGTCGATGCGGCTCATGCCAATGTTCTGAATCACATCCAGATGCTTCAGGTACTGCTCGCCGAAAGTCATCCAGAAGCGGGCGCGCTTGATGGTGGGATAGTTCTTCACCAACGACTCAATCTCCTCGTGGTGGAGCAGATAAGATTCCTTCGGGCCTATCTCAGGATAGTTCAGCGGTTTGTGAATCTCCAATGGCTCAGTCTCCACCCACTGACCATTCTCCCAATAGAGACCCTTCTGGGTGATTTCGCGGATGTTGATTTCAGGGTTGAAGTTGGTGGCAAACGCCTTGTGGTGGTCGCCAGCGTTGCAATCCACGATGTCGAGATACTGAATCTCGTCGAAGTGATGCTTGGCAGCGTAGGCCGTATAGATGGAAGTCACGCCTGGGTCGAAACCGCAGCCGAGGATGGCGGTCAAACCTGCCTGTTCAAAACGCTCCTTGAACGCCCACTGCCAAGAATACTCGAAGTGCGCCTCGTCCTTCGGCTCGTAGTTGGCCGTGTCGAGATAACTCACCCCGCTCTGCAAGCAAGCCTCCATGATGGTCAAGTCCTGATAGGGCAGCGCCAGGTTCATCACGAGGTTGGGCTTGAACTCGTTGAAGAGTGCCACCAGTTCGGGCACATTGTCAGCATCCACATGCGCCGTCTTGATGCTACCCTTCGGCACCAGTCCCTTGTCCTCTATAGCCTTTGCCAACACCTTGCACTTCGACTCTGTGCGGCTGGCAATCATGATGTCAGTAAACACGTCGCTATTCTGGGCGACTTTGTGTGCAGCCACTGAGGCCACGCCTCCTGCACCAATGATAAGAACTCTTCCCATATTAAATATATGTATAGTTAGATTTGGGTACAAAGATAGTGAAAAGTTAGGAGTTAGGAATTAGGAGTTAGGATTTTTTTCACTTTTTTAGTGCTTCCGTCCCCCGATGTCCGTTTGCCTTTTGCTTCGGCTGCGTTCCTTGCCTCTCAAAAGGACTACTCCCATCCCCCGAAAAGGTGAAAAACATACTCAATGTTTTCCGCCTTTCCGTCCCCCGATGTCCGTTTGCCTTTTGCTTCGGCTGCGTTCCTTGCCTCTCA
>SAMEA3663015__coassemble_1472_pt1 | contig 7694 bp, 8 predicted proteins | sample SAMEA3663015__metabat2_low_PE_019 | metagenome-assembled genome bin SAMEA3663015 (sample SAMEA3663015) | pig gut metagenome | biome: pig gut; feature: pig-associated habitat; material: faeces | place: France | collected 2012
AATTTGTTTTACGACAGAGCCACGAAGTGGCCTAATGACCGATTCGGGTTTAAGTGAAAAGTGAAGAGTGAAAAATCTAAGTTACCTTCTATTCGGATTGTGCCTCATTGATAAAAGTAACTTAGATTTTTCACTCTTCACTTTTCACTTTTCACTTAAAACGTCTTCACTTTTCACTTAATTTCCGTACCTTTGCACAAAATTACAATAATAAAACATGAAAGAGATTGTATTGAGCGGCATTCGCCCGACAGGAAACCTGCATCTGGGCAACTACTATGGAGCCGTGCAGAACTTTGTGAAGATGCAGGAGGACTATAACTGCTACTACTTCATTGCCGACTGGCATTCACTCACCACACACCCCAAGCCCGAAGACATTCAGCAGTCGGCTCGCACCATTCTGGCTGAGTATCTGGCTTGCGGCATCGACCCTGAGAAATCAACCATCTACATACAGAGCGATGTGCCCGAAACCATCGAGTTGTACCTCTATCTGAACATGAACTGCTACCTCGGCGAGTTGGAACGCGTGACGACCTTCAAGGAAAAGGCGCGCAAACAGCCCAACAACGTGAACGCTGGTCTGCTCACCTACCCGACCCTCATGGCTGCCGACATCCTTCAGCACCGTGCCGCCAAGGTGCCCGTGGGCAAGGACCAAGAGCAGAACATGGAGATGGCTCGCAAGTGCGCCCGCCGTTTCAACAACATCTATGGTGTGGAGTTCTTCCCCGAACCTCAGAACTTCTACTTTGGCGACCACGCCATCAAGATTCCCGGACTGGACGGTTCGGGCAAGATGGGCAAGTCGGAAGGTAACTGCATCTACCTCTACGAGGATGCCAAGAGCATTGAGAAGAAGGTGAAGCGCGCTGTGACCGACTCAGGCCCAACAGAGCCGAACCAAGAGAAGCCCGAAGTCATCCAGAACCTCTTCACGCTCATGGAGATTGCTTCCTCCAAAGAGACTTATGACTACTTCAACGAGAAGTGGAACGACATGTCCATCCGCTATGGCGACATGAAGAAGCAACTGGCTGAAGACATCGTGAAGACCCTCACCCCCATCCGCGAACGCATCCTCGAATACAAGAACAACCAAGAGTTGCTCGACAAGGTGGCGAAGATGGGTGCAGAGAAAGCCCGTGAAAGTTCTGCTGCCACTCTGAAGGAGGTGCGCAAGATTATCGGCTTCAAAGTTTACTAAGCAACAACTTACATCCTTTTATACACACACGATGGCATGTGTTTGTTCAGCAGAGCAAGCACATGCCATTTTTTTGTGACCTCACTCATCCACCTCACCACTCTGCAACCGCAAGGTGTCGTTGATGACACAAATATACGGCTCATTGATTTCTTTGCTGCGCTCAATGCGGATGCTTTTCACATCCACCTCACACACCACCTTGCAAACATAGCCATTGCTGTAGAGAATGTGGCGACCATTCCGCAGATAGTAACTCGCATGATAGAGGGTGTCGGGCTTATCTTTCTCATTAATAAAAACAGGAATCACCTCCAAAGGTTCACGCAGAGAATCCACACGCACCAATTGGAAAGGTGGCCTGCTATCATGTCGACCGTGATAGTTTTCGGTGCGACGAGGAGTGTAAACAAAATTCTTGTCCACATACCATTCGCCCTGTTCACTAAACCAAGCATGTCCAGCCAACCAACGGAAAGTCGCCCTATCCGCATCCACACGTTGCTCATGAAAATAAACATGCTTGCTGTCACGCATCCATGCCTTGACCCAATCGAGTTTCGGCTTTCTTGTATAATAATCAAACGTGATGGGTTGCTGCACAAAATACTCCGCTGCTGCAGGGTCGATATCACACTGAGATGGGGTATAATACCACAAATCATTCACAAAGACATGATACTTGTCTTTCGGAATGCCATTCTTGCCCAATTGAAAGGTCGCTGCATCCACTCCCTTCACAGGATAATGCTGATACCACACATGACTCTTGTCTTTTGCCCAGTTATCATCCAACACATGGAAACTCCAAAAGTCAGCCTCCTTCAGATAACCCGCTTCCGCATTTCCTGTGAAGGGAAAAGCCAACATGGCATAAGGACTGTTCGTGTAGAAAACACCCTTATGATTGACTCTATAAGTACTGTAAAGCCAATTGACACGTACACCAAACGGGAGAGGGAACCAAGCGGAAACCAACAGCAAGAAAACTGCCACACAGACCCACACCACATGCTTGGGCTTAATGCCCATCACCCAGTTCCAAAACTTTTCTTTTGATTTCATACCACAAAGGTAGTCCTTTTTCTTGCTTCCGTCCAAATATCACTATCCAAAAATCGTCCTTTCATCAACTATTTGTTGTTTCTCCGTTCTTTTTTCACTTCTCACAAATGCTCTTCGTCATCCCATTCAACGTCAAACACATTTCTCTTGTCAATGGTATCCGCTGATTCTGGTGTTCCCAAGGAGCAAGAATCAGGAAACGACCTTCGGCACAGGCATCGAAGTATTGATGTCCAGGTTTGGAGAAGGCATTAAAGCCCCAAGGGGTGAGGAAGATGAGGGGGAGGCGGGCATCGAGTGCGGCGCGCATGATGGCTTGCTCGCCTTTGGAGATGGCTGGAGAGACGAGCACTGCTCCCTGCCGTGCTTTGGCGAGGAAAAGAGCCACCTGCTCTGCCACTTGCTCATCGGTGAGGCTTCGGGAGCATTGCACTTGCAGTTTCTGCGGATTGTTGAGGAGGAACTGGTTGCCTATGGCAGCATAGGTCTGTCCTGCAATGGTAAGGCCGAAGCGGACACGGAAAAGGTCAGGGTGTTCACGTTTGACGGCAAGGCGAAGAGGGTTGGTGCGGAGATAGTTGAGCCACCGCTGGAGTTCGTCTTTGCCAGAAAGGATGTGGTCGTTGTAGCCACGAGACCAGAGGTAGCCGTGGGTGCGGTCATCCTTAGGTTTGGGGTGTTGACTTGGGTGGGTGTGTGGCTGCAACGTGGTTGCAGCATAGCAAATTGATTGCAACGAGGAAGAAGAGGGTTGCCTCTGCTGCAACCGCGTTGCAGCCCCATTGGCAGGCAAGCCAGGCACCAACTCCCGATAGGCTTTGTTGCAACCAGCCTTAAAACCTTTGATTACCTTTCCCAAATGCTGAGCCATACGCTCCCTCACAAAGAGGATGCCATGCAGATGGTCAGGCATGATTTGGAGAGCCACACCTTAATTTCTGGATAAATCCGCTCTGTCGCATACCAGCGTTCCCTCACCTTTTCGCCCAACTCCGACAACTCCACATGTGGCCAATCCGCTGACCCTTCGGGGGCATCGCTCCTCCCAGCCAAGCGCCCCAACAGCGGCCTCCGCCCCTCCACCGTCATCGTGATGAGGTACATGCGGCGAGACTCATAGTCGTGCCCCACCCTTCGGCGCAACATCGAAGGTTTCTTCTCGCCAGCGAAAGGCTTATGCTTCTCGTATTCTTCTTTATTCATAAGCGATGTAAGGCCTTAACTTTTCCAGTTCTTCCTGCGTGAAAATGCCAGTGGAAAGCAGCGTGGCTTCGTCCTTCACGTCTCCGTACAAACGGCGGTATTGCAGCAGCGATTTCGTTTGTTCGTAAGAGATGTAAGGGTGGCTGTTCAAGGCTTGGAAAGAAGCCTGATTGAAGTTCACCTTCTGAACAGCAGAAGGAGAGGAGACGGTGAACCACTCCAAGAGTTCGGGCGAGACAATCTTGATTTCCCTCAGTTGTTCCACCGAATGGAAACCGCCCAACCGCTCCCGATAGCGCACGATTGCCTCGCTGATTTTTTCGCCCACACCCGGAATGCGCCGCAGCAGAGCCGTGTCCGCTTCGTTCACATCCACCTTTGTCATGGTCTGAAACTTTCTCGTTTCTACATGTTTGGGGGTCTTTTCCCGATACGTCCGTCTTTCCTCATCACGAGATGCCTCTTTCTTCTTCCGATAAGCAGCCCCTACCCTCACATACGGAGCCAGCCGCTCCACATCCTCTTCTGTCCATCCATACGTGTTTCCTATATCCTCTGCCGAACGGAACACCTTCCCTGCGGCACGATAGTGGAGAAAGTTCTTCACCTTCCACGGTTTGATGCCGAAGCCCACAAGCGTGAGCGAATCTACGGAATTGGGGTCGAAAGCCTTAGAAGACCCTTTCTGTCCTGCGGACATCTCCTCCTCTATGGGGAGACCATCCGGCTCGTTTCCAACACCCCGCATGGTCTCCCTCCCCATTACGGGGGAGGGCTGGGGAGAGGGTCTTTGTCTTAGCATCAGCACACCCACAGCAAACACCGCGATGCAGCCCAACGCCACAATAGCCCTGCGGTCGCTCTTCTGAAAATAGAAATAGTCTTTGAAAGGGTTTTTCATCATCGGAAATCCTCCATCAGCCGTTGACACGTTCTGCGAATATTCTCTCTTGCCACCTCTGGCAGCATCAGCACCTCCAGCGGTCTGCCATCGCCCTCGTTCACACACATCAACCGCCCGAAACCACCTGCCATCAGTGCCTCCTTTTCCTTCACTTGTCCCGACATCAGCACCGTTTTCACCCCCTGTTCCTTTGCCTTTCTCAACACTCCTGCCGCCACCTTCCCGTATAGGGTCTGACAGTCGGAACATCCCTCACCCGTCAGCACCATGTCAGCACCTCGCAACGCCTCGTCAAACCCACATGCCTCCATCACCACCTCGATGCCCGACTTCAGTTCTGCCCCTAAATACGTCAATAGCGCATAGCCCAATCCTCCAGCTGCCCCCACCCCTGGATAGAAGGCATCCTCCGGCAAAGCCAACCCCTTCTCTTCCGTAGCCATCGCAAAAGCCCTCAATCGTCGGTCCAGCATCTCCACCTGTTCTGGAGTCGCACCCTTCTGAGGGGCAAACACGTGTGCCGCTCCCAACTCTCCGAAAAGAGGATTATCAACGTCGCACGCAACGGTCAAAACCGACGTCGTCGATGTCGGTTGGTCGATGTCGTCGATGTCGGTCAACCGATGTCGACGATGTCGATTCTGAGGTTGTGGAAGCACCCTTTTCGAGGTATCGCCTGAGAGGAAATGCTGACTCTTCAATGCCTCTAACATCCCCATGCCTGCATCGCACGTGGCAGAACCACCGATGCCGAGCACAATATGCTTCACTCCCCGCTCCCAAGCATCCGCCATCATCTCGCCCAGGCCATACGTGGTGGCATCCATCACATTCCGCCTCTCCTCAGGCACCAAGGTCAAGCCACACGCGCTTGCCATCTCCATATAGGCTATTTCGCCATCATGACTGATAGCATACGTCGCCTCCACCTCTTCCATCAAAGGGCCATGCACTTTCACACTCACTTCCCGTACTTTCCCCATGCGAAGAAAGCATTGCACCAATCCCTCACCGCCATCGCTCAGAGGTACACTGACCACTTCGGCATCCTTCCGCCCTGAAAGAATCCCGTCCTTTGCAGCCCTACAAACTTCCTGGGCTGACAAGCATCCCTTGAACGAATCAAAAGCCAAAACAATTTTCATACTACAAAGGTAAGGATTTTTCACTAAAAATGCCTACCTTTGCCTGTCAAAAGTACACACATGACTTATCTGAACACTGCAAACATTGCTCGCAGCACGGCAGAAGTGGAATATCATCCGCTCATTCCCTTCCTGCCCGAGAATGCCAGAGTGCTTTTCCTCGGCAGTTTTCCCCCTCAAAGGAAACGGTGGTGCATGGACTTCTATTATCCCAACTTCATCAACGACCACTGGCGCATTGAGGGAGAAATCTTCTTTGACGACAGGAATCACTTTGTGGATGCAGAAGCCAAGCGTTTCCGCCTCGATGCCATCATTGCCCATTGCCAAGAAAGGGGCATCGCCTTCTTCGACACATCCACCGCCATCAAACGACTGAAGGATAATGCTTCGGACAAATTCTTAGAAGTGGTGGAGCCAACCGACATTCATGCCTTGCTGAAGAAACTTCCTCACTGCCAAGCCATTGTCACCACAGGAGAAAAAGCCACAGACACTATCTGTGCCTACATGAACATCCCCGAAATTCCCAAGGTAAACACATCTGTTCCCATCCCAAACACCTACAATAAAGACGGAAAACAGCAGGTTCTCTACCGCCTTCCGTCTTCATCACGCGCCTACCCTCTTGCCTTCGACAAGAAGGTGGAAGCCTACAAAAGAATGTTTGAGCAGATAATGCCCTGAAAATGATTAACACTGCTCTGCATCCAGCAACCTTTTCTTTTTCTCCAAGTTCTCACCAGTCCGTTGCCCACCAAAGCCACAAAGAGAACCATCCTTCGCTATGACCCTGTGACAAGGAACATCAGGAGCAAAAGGATTTCTTCGCAGCGCCTGACCCACAGCCTGAGCACTGCCACACCCAATACGATGCGCCAATTCACCATAAGAAATAGTTGCTCCGCGAGGCACTTTGAGCAGTTCCAAATACACCTTTCGTTGAAAATCTGTAATATCTGTGGACATCAGCACCCGTTGCCGAATGTCAAGGTTGACCTCTTTCATATCTCATAGAACTAAAATTAAAGACAAAGATACCGTTTTTCCACAAAACACATCAAGTTTTTCTGACACTTCTTTTACCAATCACATAAAATCAGTAATTTTGTCTGTACAATCATTACTGGTTCGACACAGGAAACGTCTATCATGGAACAAAAACCAATTCTCTACACGTATGGAAACATACAAATAAGGGCAGAAGAACTAATCCATCTTCTACTACCACACCATATTAACTGTGTCGTTGACTGTCGTCCGCAGAACAATTCCCCTATTGCTCAAAACACACCCACAGATGAACTGAGAACCATCCTAAAACAATATCAAATCATTTACTTACCCTTTTTCAACCACTTTGGCTTCTTCTCCAGCGAGGTCAGAAACAAAAAAGGGGAACCAGTCTATCGGAAAGTGATCCAAGCGGAAAACTTTCTCCAAGGTATTGAACGCATTCAACATGGCATCCAAAAGGGGTATCAGATCTGCATCATTGATAACCAAAAAGAAACGGATAAAAGCAAGCGATTCACGCTCATCGGGAAATACATGAAAGGCACCTATGAAATGCGACATCTCACCCCAACCGGCACATTTTTCACCCAAGAAGCACAAGAACAGCGCATCAACGAGTACGCATTCAAAAGAAAAGAACTCAAGAAAATGGCAGAAGAGGTAGGCAAGACTGGAGAGGAACTTTCAGCTCGCTATCTGGAACAACAAGGTTATCAGATACTTGACCACAACTGGAACCTCCATCGTGGGTGTGAACTCGACCTCGTTGCCATGAGAGACAACACCCTGCATTTCATCGAAGTGAAAACACGAACATCTGATAAATACGGTGATCCACAAACCGCCATCAACAGGGTAAAAATGAGACATATCCTGAAAGCCATACACGAATATCGCTACCGACATGCCTTTTTCCATACAAACTATCAAATAGACAGCATCGCCATCATCTACCATTCTGACAGAAACTACCAACTAAAGCATTTCCTCGACATACGCCCTAATGGAGAAGCCTGTGCCGACGTACACATCTACACTTTACAACAATAAATTCCCAATCCCACCATTTTACCATCTTCTTACCCTAAAGAAAGCATCAAGGATATAAACAAAGAAGCCCCCAAGTTCTCCTTTGACTGCATGCAGCACG
>SAMEA3663015__coassemble_2108_pt1 | contig 6071 bp, 6 predicted proteins | sample SAMEA3663015__metabat2_low_PE_019 | metagenome-assembled genome bin SAMEA3663015 (sample SAMEA3663015) | pig gut metagenome | biome: pig gut; feature: pig-associated habitat; material: faeces | place: France | collected 2012
TAGTCTAACATATTAAAAATGAGATAATAAACCAAAAATTAACTAAGTATTGTTTCTATTTACTTTCTGATTATTCACCCTCCAGAGCCGCCCAAGGCTCAAATCCGTGAAATCTGTGAAATCTGTGAGAGAATAAAGATTTACTCTAATTTACTCCCAATTCACTTTCAGTATCTATTATCACACCGTGTCCATGAAGTTGCGCTCGGTGCGAGAGAAGACGAGGACGGAGAGGAAGAGGGTGATGCACATGAAGATGGTGCTGTAGAGAAGACCACTCCAGTCGAGGGTGCCACAACCTAAGCAACTGTATTTGAAGGCTTCAAAGATGGGAGTGAGGGGGTTAAGAGCAATGATGTCGCGGTATTTCTCAGGAGCAGCCGAGAGGGGATAGATGACCGGGGTAGCATACATGAAGAGTTGGATTCCAAACTGAATCAGGAACTTCATATCGCGATATTTGGTGGTCATGGAGGAGATGATGAGTCCCCACGACATGCCATGCATGGCAATCAAGAAAATCAGGAAGGGGAAAAGAAGGATGGATGCATTGACTTGGAGTGTGCCCGAGGGAAGGGTTATCACATAATATATATATATGATGATAAACATGCCCAACTGGATGAGCATCTTCAACAAATTACTGGTAATACCCGAAAGAGGAACGACCAATCGAGGGAAATAAACTTTTCCGAACACATTGGCATTGGCCCCGAAAACATCACTGCTCACAGTGAAGCATTGAGAGAAATACCCCCATAGCACAATGCCTGCCATGTAGAAAAGAGGCTGTGGAGCACCATCGGTGGAGATGCCAGCCAAACCACCAAACACAAACATATACATGATGGTGGTGAACAAGGGCTGAATGACATACCATAAGGGGCCCAAGATGGTCTGCTTATACTGTGTGACAATGTCGCGACGTATATACATATAATATAAGTCGCGATAACGCCATAGTCCCTTAATATCTATATCAAACCATTTACGATGTGGCTTAATTTCTGTTGTCTGCATCAGTTTATAACCTTAACGGTATAGTGTTGAGGGTTTAGGGTTGAGAGTTAAGAGAGTATTCATTTATGCCTGGAACAGGGTCTCGTAAGGTACCATGAGGGCTTCGATATCAAAGTCCCAGCCACGTGCTTCGCCTTTCTGCCTATATTGTTCCAAAAGATTAGGATCATCGAGCAAACTCTTGATGCCCTTATACAGTGCCTCTTCGGTATTGGACGTTATCAAACCACTATCTCCGTTTTTGAGGATTTCCTTTAATTCAGGTGTTTCTGTTGCCAGCACAGGCATACCCAAAATCAATGCTTTCATCACACTTGAATGGTAAGCAGAACAAACGTACAGTTGCCCCTGAATCATGAAGCGATAAGGGTTGGGATGAGAACCAAATAACTTCACACGAGTCTGCAAATCATTCTCTTGAATATAACGGTCAAGCACTAAACGTTCTACGCCATCTCCAAAAACCCAAAGTCCAACGTCATAACCTTCCTTGGCAAGACGGTTAATAACACGAAGCATACGAGCATACTGGTACTGTGGTTCCAAGCGTCCTTGTGAAACCAAACGAATCTTTACTGGATTCTCGTCCGGATTGCTGACATTCAATGATTTGAGGCGCACAGACAGTGAATCAATCGGGTCATATACCGTCTCAACCGGTACTTTCACATCTGGAAATTGCTTCTTAAATGCTTCTGTAAGAAGGTTCGTTGTACAAGCCACCTTATCAAATTTGTTATAGGCTTCTGTCTCCTCTTTGATGCTGCTAAAGAAATCACTCGTCCAATGATTCTTTGCTAAATCTGTATGAACCCAAGCATATCTTTTTGTCTTTCCCTTTGAAGCACGGCTTAACAATTTCGTCGCAAAACCTTCTGAATACGCAAACTCGACGTCATTCCCCTGTGGCACATAGAACTTATAAACCAATGACAATGGGAGGTTGCGATAGACCATCGTACGCTTTATTCCATCAGGGTCAGTCAATATTGCTTTGTAATTGACATTTTCCCTAATGATGGCTTCGTACTGTCCACCACCATTGATGGCACATACCGTGACATCATACTTGCTTTTGTCAATATACTGCACCAATACAGACAAGGCCTTCCCTGCATCACCGGAATCCAATGATTCAACAAGGAAAAGAATTTTACGCTTTGAATTACTCATAGATGTATTGTTTTTTATGTTATTCGAATAGAGAGTTCCTTTTACACCGTATCAATCATCGTCCTTGGTGTACCCACCATACGCAGCACCTCCATAGTATCCGTACCGCGCACCATAACGATGAGAACCATAATAAGAGAATGAATCGGTGGTTCCATTAAGAATGATGGACATCTTTGGCAAACGCTTATCATCGTAATACTTCTGCACATCTGGAAGAAGATTCCGATCAAAATGTTCTGCACGAATGATGAACAATGTTGAATCCGTACAACGACCCACGATTGTAGCATCTGCAACAATCTCCACCGGAGGACAGTCGAGGAGGATGTATGCGTATTGATTACGCAATTCATCCAGCAACTTTCCAAGACGGTCATCAAACAACAGTTCTGTCGGGTTAGGCGGGATTGTTCCTACCGGCACCACATCCAGATAATCGTGGGTAGCATTACGAACTACAATATCATCGAAACTGTCCGTCACACCCGAAAGATAGTCTGCAATGCCAATCTTTGGCTTATCAACCATAGCGGAAAGAGATGCCTTACGAAGGTCAAGGTCTATCGCCAGAACTCGCTGTTTTTTGATGGCAAAAGAGGTGACAAGGTTCGTCACAACAAACGTCTTACCAGAGTTAGGAGAGAAGGAAGTCATCATGATGACCTTACCTCGGCTGCCCTTGGCTGTCATAAACTCAATATTCGTACGAATCACACGGAAAGCCTCGTTGATGGCATTTCGCGAATGGTCTTTCACCAAGATGTGCAAGGTCTTATCCTCCTCTTCTTGAGCGAGTCTCAACATCACCAAGATATTGTTCCAGAACTTCTTCCATGGACCAAAAATCTTTTCTATCAAAGTGCGATGGCGACGATGAACAGGAATCTCACCTATAAACGGAATGGAGAGTTCATTCAGGTCTTTGCGTCCACGCACCTGATTATTGATGGCTTCCAAGAGGAAGATAATCAAGGCGGGAACAGCGATACCGACGATAGCACCAATCATCCACACCATGCTGGGCACAGGGAAAGTAGGAACGTTCGACCCAGAAGCAGGGGTAATCACCCTGTTATTATAAGCGGTGAAAGCCTGTGAGAGTTCATTTTCCTCACGCTTTTGCAGAAGATACAAATACAGATTCTCCTTCACTTTTTGCTGACGCTCCTGATTCAACAAATATTTGGACTGCGAAGGAGAGGAAGCGATCTTGCTGTTGGCCTGTCCACGAATGGACTGTGCAGAACGTAATTCTACATTCAAGGAAGCAATATGGTTATCGACAGAAGCAATCAGGGCATTACGAAGTTCAGCCAACTGAAGGTCCTTCTCCTGAATGATAGGATTTTGCAAAGAACTGGCACTCAATAGATTGTTTCGAGAAAGAAGCAACGTGTTATACTCTGCAATCTGACCGCTGATATTGGGGCTGTTCACACCCTGGTTGGCTGGAATCAACGTATATCTGTTCGCCTCATTCGTCAGATAATTACGCACATACCGGGCCATGTGCAACTGGTTGCTAATCTCCGTCGATTGGGCGGTGGCAGAACTAGCCTGACCAATATAAATGCTCGCCACATCGCTTTGACCGGCTGGAATCAGATTCTCGGATTTGAAATTAGAGATGTCAGTTTCCACATTACCCAATTCCTTCTCAATCACCTCCAATCGTTCACCGATAAACTCGGAGGTGGACACAGAGCGTCGGTTACAATCCTTCACCCAGTTCTCATTATACACGGCAATAATGGTGGAGAGCACATCCTCAGCCCGCTGTGGACTCTCATCATTGTATGTAAGTTTAATAATAGTGGACATATCACTAACCGCACTCACATCCAAACCCGACGTGATTTTGTTCACTGCCGCATGAATCGGTGTGCGTTCCACCCGAAGGATGATTTCTTGCGGAGCATAATTCACCGATTTATTCACCTCAATTTGTCCAATCGGTGTTCTTACCGTCCGTCCCACTTTTCCAGTGATAGAACCTGCCACTTTTTCACCACCACGAACAAAATCACTCATCACATAGGTGCCATCATTCTTCAGATCGAACATGAATTCTGCAGACTCCGAATCATTCAAATCCAATGGGATAATCTGTACACTCAAGTTCGTACCATAAATGATTTCTTCATGAAAACGTCCTTGTGCATAACAATTCACTTCGAGATGAAGATTACGCACAGTAGATTCTGCCAAACTTGATGAACGAAGTGTGAACAACTCATTCTGGACATCCACGCTACCTCCAAACATATTGATGGCTGATCCGCCAGCAGAACCGCTTCCTGACTGCAAATCATTCTTAATCAGAATAGAAGCAGAACGAGTGTAAATAGGAGGCGTTGCTTGTAGATAGAAATACGAAGCCGCAAGCCCTAAGGCAAGACACAAAAGGAACCAATACCACTTGGAAACGAAAATCATCAACATTTCAATAACCTTCGCATAAGCAGCACCACCCTTTTGTGCTGACGGCACGGCTGTTGCTATTTGTGGATAGACACCAGGTGTTTGAGGATTATTAAGAGGTAGCATATTTGTTTAGAGTTTAGAGTTGAGGGTTTAAAGTTGAGAATTGAGGATTGAAAGCTACGGGAATGCTACTTGAACCATGCAATTGCACCAACAATAAATGTAGCAAGTCCAATCCAGAACGAAGGTTGAACAGTTGAATTACCCATCACTGTCGCATTGCGCTTCTCCTTCTTGTTCATCTCCACGTAAATCACATCATTCTGCTGCAAATAATACACAGGGGATGAATACAAATCTTCGGCTGAACAGAGATTCACTTCATACACCGTTTTTTTACCATAATTCTCACGAATCACTTTTACATTGGTACGTAAGCCATTGATGTTCAAATCTCCGCTTGAACCGATTGCATCAAGAATCGTAAACTTGTCCCTGTCAATCTGAATACGACCTGTACCTGCCGCACCAAGGACAATGACATACAAATTTGAGTAATCAACCGTCACTATCGGATCGCGAATCAATCCCTTCTCCATAATCTGGTCACGAATGGTTTCCTGAAGTTCCTGGCGGTTCAAGCCTGCCACATGAATTTTGCCCAACATAGGGAAACGAATGCACCCCTCTGAATCAATGGTGTAACGAGAGCCACCGCCGCCGCCACTTCCTCCCGAGGACAGACTAAACTGTTCAGCGAGTTCTTTCTTATCAGAGCTTACTTGAATTGTAACCTCATCGTCCGCTTTGAACTTAATCTCAACCGGGTTTTGAACAATGATTGATTTACCAGGATTAAAATCTTGGAAATAGGCAATGTCTTTAGGTACAGAGCATGAACTCAGCAGCGCAAGAATTGCCACTACGGTCATTCCAAGGAATAGATACGTCTTTTTCATATTTAATGTTTTTTAACTTTCCAAAATGTTTACATTTCCTAAAAACGCCCTAATCAAGGGCATTTGGCACATTTTCACAACAAAGCACACCTTTACTTCATCCTATCCATTACAACAGGATGTTTTTCAAAGCGTTAGAAATAAACTCGTGATTTATTAGCCTTGCTAAAGTCACAGATTCAGGTTGTTTTTTTACAAACTAACGTCAAATGTACGCATTTCTTAAATAATAAAAAAATTTTTGGTAAAAAAAAAATTCAAGCTCACTTTCCCATGGCAAAGCAAGAAGGATACGGGATTTGCGGGAGAAAAAGGCTGTAACAGCAAAAGACAAACAAATTGCCGTAGTCGAAAGGTGCGGCATGTCGTACCCCTCGACTACGGGACAGTGTACCCCTTGGGTACGTTCATCGTTTTCGTGTCGAAGGTCGTTAATGTAACGTCAGTTCGATGAATTCCAACAAAAATAATTTATGACTCAAATTTCGGATA
>SAMEA3663015__coassemble_2165_pt1 | contig 5960 bp, 6 predicted proteins | sample SAMEA3663015__metabat2_low_PE_019 | metagenome-assembled genome bin SAMEA3663015 (sample SAMEA3663015) | pig gut metagenome | biome: pig gut; feature: pig-associated habitat; material: faeces | place: France | collected 2012
TCCGCTCCAGAAGTATCCCGTACCGGGAGTGTGCTTTCCCGACTTGGGAATGTAGCTCGGGTCGATGGCGATGGCTATCCTGTGCCGGAGCTTCTCCCTGCAGTACGCAAGGTTATATCTCACCCAGTCAAACTTCTTCTGGAAGTTCTGTCTGAAACGGCTCTCACAGCAGTTGCTGAAAAGCGCCATTTGGGTGAAATTCTTACGTTTCGTCATGCTCAGGAAAAGAATTGAGGTCGTGATGAAGAAGGTTTGAAAACTTTTGCGTATCTTTGCAGTGCCATTAAGGGCATCATTGATGATCTTGGTGAGCTGGTCAAGTGGCTGAATTTCCATTAGCAAATTGGTTTTTGTGGTGACTGCTAATTTACTAATTTTTAGCGACTTGACCAAATTTTAAGACGATTATTTTCAGCCTTTTAAGCTATTATTTCCATCTATTTCAAGAGTCATTGTTTATGGTAGTCCGTCTGGTGATCACACACCATTCGGAGATGCTGTATTTATAGTCTAACATATTAAAAATGAGATAATAAACCCAAAATTAACTAAGTATTGATAATATAATTGTATCAGAAAAGCCTGAGAAACATTTATATGTTCTACCAGGGGAAAAGATTGACCAAAACTCAAACATTCAAGTTGTATATGGATTTGGAGCAGTTTCAAAGTACAAATCTGCAGTTGGATATACAGGATTGAAGGCTATAAACATTCTAGAAGATATTATAGATGATAAAGACTTAGATGCTGTTCAAGTTCTAACGAAGAGTATCCCCAATATACGTCGTGGAGGGCAAAAGACATCATTCCTACCCATATACAAATATCTGTCAAAAATAGGAATTAGCTCAAAAGCAGATTATGATAATAATCAACTAGGAATTAACATTCCACTCTTTTCGCTAAAGGATTTTCAGTTTTATACTTTCTCTCCAGAAGATAAACAATTAAGCTTGAGTGAGGCAATCGAAAAATATAAGGAGCAAGAGTGGAAAGCTATCGCTCTAATTCCTTACTTAAATGTTCAAGAGGACGAAATGGATTCTTTAAGGGATTTTATCAAATTATTTTTTAATAAATATCTGGTAAAAAGGAGCAACTATTCAACCTATATGAGAAGACTTATATGTTTCTACGATTGGAAAAGGTACGGATGGTATGATTCTATTTGAAGCAAAAATGGAATAAGCATATGTCAAATTGAAGAGAAATAAGAAATAGCATAGCATAGTTTGTGGTATTCCGGATAGAAGGAAAGGAACAAATAATAACATGAATAATAACTATAACATCCCAGAGCTTCAATCTCCTTTCGAGCAGTTAAGAGAGGTTGATGCCGATGGTAAAGAATGGTGGAACTCACGCAAGTTAGCGCGAGTGATGGGCTATGGCAAATACTGGAACTTTGAGCGTGTCATAGCCAAGGCACAGGCATGGACTTCACAGAAAGGCTATCATATGGGCGAGCATTTCGTGGAGATAACAGAGATGGCAGAACTGGGTAGTGGCGCAGTCAGAGAAGTGACAAGCATTCGACTTTCTCGTGCGGCCTGCATGGCTGTGGCTATGAATGCCGACCAAAAGAAAGAGATGGTGAAGGCTGCACAGCAATATTTCAGCGCGACCATGACTCCAGACGTTGCCGTGAGAAGCATGGAGTCCTCTATTTTGATGTATAAAGGCGGACGTGGGAAAGTACAAGTGCAGGTAGTCTTTGACACCAATACTTTCTGGCTTTCACAGCAGAGAATGGCTGAATTGTTTGGAGTGACAGTACCCACAATAAACTACCACCTCGACCAAATAGAACAAAGTGGTGAAATACATTTGTCCGATGCTATTAGAAAAATTCGAATACCTTCGGACAAATGGTCAGGTGAGGTGATGATGTATAACCTTGATACAGTTATTGCAGTGGGTTATCGCGTGAACAGCTACGAGGCCACTCAGTTCCGAATTTGGGCTACACAAGTCTTAAAAGAATACCTTACCAAAGGCTTCGTGTTGGATGATGAACGCTTGAAGGGGAAGAACGTATTTGGGGCAGACTACTTCGATGATTTGCTTGACCGCATTCGGGAGATACGTATCAGCGAACGACGTTATTATCAGAAGATTACGGACATATATAGCGAGTGCAGTTCTGACTATGATAAGGATTCCGAAGAAACGCAGTTCTTCTTCAAGACTGTACAGAATATGATGCATTATGAGGTTACCAAACAGACTGCTGCCGAGATTATCTATGACCGTGTAGACGCTGAGCGTCCTCACATGGGATTGACGACATGGAAGAATGCGCCAGATGGAAGAGTAGTGAAATCGGATGTTACGGTGGCCAAGAACTATCTGAGCGAAAAGGAGGTGGATTCATTGAACAGATTGAGCAATGCCTTCATTGACATTGCAGAGCAACGCGCAGAAGACCATATCCTAATGACAATGGCTGACTGGTCGGCTCTCCTGCAACGCTATATGGACTTGAACAACCGTCCCTTACTTCCAGATGCTGGGCGTGTGACTCACGAACAAGCGGTAGAAAAGGCACTCACAGAATATGACAAGTTCCGTGTCATTCAGGATCGTGAAATCATGAGCGACTTCGACAAGCAATTGAAACTGCTGTTTGGAGATAAGAAAGATTGATAATAATAAATCCGAAGTTCCCCCATACAACTACCCATACAACTACCCATACAAGTACCCGTACAAGTTCAATCGAAATACAATCATTTTCGGATTATGTCAAAAGCAACAGTAAAGAAAATACTTATGTCCATGCCCAAGGAAGAGATCATTGGCATGGTCCTAGAGATGTATGATGCTCGCAAAGAAGCGAAAGAGTATCTGGAGTTCTATGCAAATCCTGACGAGGACGGTAAGCTGGAAGAGTATAAGAAGATTATTACAGAAGAGTTCTATCCATCGAGGGGACGACAGGAGCCAAAGACTCGGTTCTCGGTTTGTCGGAAAGCTGTTTCTGATTACAAGAAACTGAAACCTTCTCCAGACAAGTTGGCTGACTTGATGCTTTGCTATGTCGAGAACGCTTGTCAGTTTACATACGACTATGGTGACATGTGGGAGCAGTATTATACATCGGTAGAGAATAATTTCGAAAAGACTATGGCATTCATTGCCAAAAATAATATGTTGGAGCACTTCAAGCCTCGTTTGAGGCAGTGTATGGAGTGGGCCTCGCCATGCGGATGGGGATTTGCTGATACCATAGGTGATATTTATTATGAGTATTTCCCTGAAGATGATTGATCGGTAAAATAGGGATTGTCGTTTAATTCTTTCAGTCGTGGACGCATAGAGGTCATCTTGGTATTTGATGCTCCGTTCGACCAGTTTTAATTGCTTTTTGCTGGTGTAACGGCACTCCAAAGTAGTGTATTTGCCACCTTTGCCGATAACAGATTAGGAGTTCTCTTCGGAGGACTCCATCTTAATTCCGTTTCAGATGTCTCTTATGCCGCCTTGGTCTCTTGCAGCCCTGCCTGCAACTTTTCCAATGCCTCAGGAGTAACGGACACTTCTTTTGGACTATGTGATTCTACATTGCGTTCTCTTTTGGGAGTGTCATCAGCAATAGGTGCAGCATTCTTTGTATTGGTGATAGTTGCCGTCTTCTCTTGTGCCTTCTTCTGTATATGGCCAAGGTTCAGAGCGATGTGCTCCTTCATCTCCTCGCGGTCTGCTATGCTGTTCCATTCTTTGCGATGAGACTTGAAGTAAGCATAGAGTCCCGTCTTGATGCCATGACAGGCAAGCACAAACAGAGCGTAATAGCCAACAAATATCGGAATTGCGAGCAGGAAGCATACGAACTCCTTTTCTGCATCATTACCTACAATACACTTAGCCGTCTTAAAAGCAGCGATGATGTAAGTGATGATGAGAATGCCAAGAAAAACCTTGTCAAAGTTTCTTGCAATCCCATCCTTCCGATGTGGTATAGGAAAAATGTCAATCTCCATACTTTTACTGTTCTTTGATTTGTTCTTGGGCAACTTCAATGGCTTGCGAACTGAGTTCTTGCTCGCCATCCACTGCATCAAGCACTTTGTCAGCCAGCCAGAGGGTCAGCATTTCGTTCTCATCCTGATGGAAATACTCTGCAAGTTTTACAACCTGCTCACGTTTAGCACACCTGTCACCGCGTTCTATCTTGCTGAACATCGGAGTATCTATCTCCAATAGTGCAGCCAACTGGCGTTGCAGTACGCCATTCTCATCTCTTAATTCTCTAATCTTTTTTCCGAATAACATATCTATGTCTATTTTTCTTTTTTAGCAAATTACCAGCAAGTTACCGGCAAGTTAAACTTATCCTCAATTGTCGCTGATTATCAATATATTAGAGAAATACTATTCCGTTTTTGGCACGTCTCAGCAAGTTACCAGCAAGTTACAGGCAAGTTAAATCTATGCCCAGATGGGAATATACTTCATATATCGAGGGGCAGTATTTGGATCAAGTACTTTTATCAAGTTTTTTCCTATCGCTTCCTTGATTAATCTAGAAGAACTGCTGGATGATGTTTCAGGAATGCCAAACCTGTTTCTCAGCGACTTGTTTGTCAAAGCATCACCTTGTATATACATTAGACATGCATGTAGATAGCATGACCACAGTTTGTCCTCCATCGGAATATTGCTAAACTCCATTTCAGAGAAAAGAGTAACCTTGGTGCTATCTGGGAAAACTTCAATGCGAGGAGCTGGAAGATATTGAGCTTCACATGCCAGCACCATTCTGTCCCAGCCACGGCCAAGTTCCTCACACATCTTCAATCGACGCATAAGCGAAGCGAGTTTCTCATTTCTCGACTTTGGAGGGTTATCAATGATACGAAGTACATCTACCAATGGAGTACCAGGATTCGTCACCTCAATACGATTGTCAAATATCTCCACTACAGGAGCGGCCCCTGTTATGTACAGGTCTTGATGAATAAGACTATTTGCGATGGCTTCTCTTACAGATGGCAGTGGGAACTTGCTTGTTGTTGACAGTTGGACAGCATTGACATCCTCGTTACTTGGCAATAGAGCATTCACATAACGCACGATATTCTCGAAGCAAACAGCATAGCCCTGTACAAATGTTTCTTCTTTCTGAATCAGCAAGCGGTTGATACCCTTATACTGAACCACGCGCATAGCCTTACGCCCTAATCTTGCAAATTCGTTCAAGTCCTTTGCAAATAGCAGAGCACCTAAGTTCGTTATTGAATAAAGACCATTATCCTGTTTCTGGATGATTTCGTCCTCGTTCAAATAATGCACAACAGCCTCTTTCTCTGCTGGCTGTGGTATCTTAAACAAGGTAAAGTATGCATCCACTTGGAGCAATCTGATAATATCCTCATACCTTTGGTCTGTCTTTACACAAACGTCTTCAAACTGGGCATGACGCAGCTTGTCCCATAACTGAGCACGGAATACGGGGAACTCATGCAGTTTCTTTGTGTAGCTGCCACTACGAATATAGTCTATCTTCTGAAAAGAAACAGGTTCATTGAGTGCCTTGTGGATTCGAATCAACTCCACATGCTTCCCATCTATGTCTGCACCATAGAATTCGAAATCAGCATTTTTGGAAAGAAGGTAACGAAGCCAGTTCTCCAACTCCTGTTCACCTTTCTTTTCAAGTTGAAGACGTACCTTAGTACCAATAATCTCATGAGTACCATCATCCACGCCCCCAATCATATAGGCATAATCACGATCGTTTAACGTCGCACTATTTGCGAGAGCACTAATATCCTCACCAACCATTGTTGGCTCACAATTGTTATGTTTAAACTCAACCCAGCCAACTTCCTTGGGAAGCTTGCAAAGTTCTTTTACCAGTATGTCGATATTTCCAATCATATTATTGCTTCACGTGTATTATTAACCCAAGTTTGATATTCAATTGTCCGTTTCTCCTGCTGTCCAGTACTTTG
>SAMEA3663015__coassemble_2276_pt1 | contig 5717 bp, 4 predicted proteins | sample SAMEA3663015__metabat2_low_PE_019 | metagenome-assembled genome bin SAMEA3663015 (sample SAMEA3663015) | pig gut metagenome | biome: pig gut; feature: pig-associated habitat; material: faeces | place: France | collected 2012
ATTTGCAACACTAAGATAGGTGAAAAATCTGACATAGCAAAAATCTGAGCAACTTTTGTTGATCAGGTACTTAAAAAGTTATATTTGTAATATTGTTGCGGAATTAAGGGTTTCCTTAAAAACGGCAGCATAGCGAATCCTGACACATATTAATATTCGTGGAAATAGGCTTGCCGAGGAAGTCTCATTCGTGTCATTCGTCGCACCGAAGGTGCTTCGTGCAACGCTTCTTCTCGCCGCATGGAATAATTAGTGAAATTCGTTGTTGAAAAACATCCGAACCTTGTGTTATGACAATTAGTTTTGTTGTTAAAGTTTGAGAGAAACAAGTCAGCCTCCCTATTGTCCTATTGGTGTGACATGAGGGAGGCTGAAATTTGAATAGGTGTTGATTTACCAGACTGGTTCTGGGAAATATTCGTTGTTATAGACGGAACTTGGACAAAGTTCAATGAAGTCGAATGGAAGTTCGTTGTTGTCCGACTCCATCTTCTGCTGGATGCGCAGATAATGGTCTGTCTTGCCGTCGGTGGTGAAGGTTCCGAAAATCTTTCGGATTTGTCGTCCGTTAGCGTCACCGTTGCGGAGGTTGCTCGAAGATGCATCGAAACTGGTTCGTGGTTGTGGGTGATAGCACTTTGGACCCTTCATCCAACCAAGATTATGGATAGATTTGTCGAATGCAGCAATGGCATCGTCATCGCCCAAGTCGCTGTCGGATGTCCAGCCGAAAAGTTCTTTTCCGTTTTTACGCATATCGAATGGAATGCCTTGAGGTTCGCCGTCGATATAGACTTGAATGATGCCTCGTGTTGAGTAACCCGCATTCGTGAACATGCGAATCTCATAAGTTCCTGCTGGTACAGGTGGCAGGGTCAACGTGAAGTCGTAACGTCCTTTGAAGAGCACCTCGTCAGCTTCGTAGCATCCATACCAGAGTGAACGGCAGCGCACGTGCATGTGGGTTTGGGGGCTCATCTGGAAGTTGCGTGCATAACCAGGCTTGAAACCGACATTACGCCCAGGATTGTTGGCTGCCGACGTATTGTTCGAGCCGCCGGGGTACTTGTTGTCGCCATTTCCGTGTCCGCGTGCTACCTCACCATCAGTGAGTTTGGTCATGAAGTCAGGCGACAACGTGGTGCAGTCCATACGGATACAGTCGTTCATGACGACTTCCTGCATATTGCGGTCGTATGCCACGATATCGTCGATGTAATGGAAGATTCCGTTCAGCGCAGTGTTGATTCCTGTATATTCATTGGGTCTTGCCACTTTCGCACCACGGTAATAGCCTCCGCGCTCGTCTGCATGGTGGCGGACACCACGGCGATTGACATACAACCCCGGTTGAGTGCCTGAAGGGAAAGAAAGTTTCATCATGGAATGTGGCATCAGAGTGCCATACCAGTCGCAGATGTCATACTTCATACGATTGAATTCGTACTGCAGCTGGTCGTTGTTCATGCATGTCAAACTGTAGTAGTCGCCATAGCGGTCAATCACATGGTAGGATATGAATCGGTTGAGTGCATTGCGGCGGTCTGTCTCGTCAGTGATACCAGCATCTTCAGGAAAGACGGGGTCGTAGAGTTCATGAGCTTTGGCGCGCAGATCGTCCATCGTCTCGATGCCATATTTTTCTTTCAAGATAGAGTCCGGGCACAAGAATACGGTATAGTTGAAGTAACGCTTAGCAGGGTATGCCACGTTGTCATACTCATTGCCATCGGCTGTAATCAGCAACATCTTGTCGTTGGTCCATGTGCAAGAGTCGATGCGGTCCTTGTCGCTTGCCCATCCATAAGTGGGGTCCACATAATGGTCTTGCAAAGTGTCCATGATGCCCGTCATTTGGAAAGCCTTGGCATAGAGTGTGCAGTTTGCGTCTTTCAGGATGACAGCACCAATTAGGTCGTTAGGTGAACCTACCACAGTGCTCACCGTATGCACCACCCCATTTGACACGGAGTCGTCGGCATGAATCACTTGCGAGTCCTGATTGATATAGAGTGTCAAGACTGAATCCTGCTTCTGTGCATCCCATTCCTGAAAGGACTTGACGCTGAGGATGTGCTCCAGCATGTTGGACTTGGGATAAGGACCCTCGTTGATGTCTGTCGTGAAGTATGCCGCTTCAATGATGGAGTTCAGAGCGATGGTGTCGCAGTCTTCCACTGAAAGTTCCTCCACTGATGAAAGCCCGCGTCCCGCCAGGTACTTCTCCACAGCCTCATTGGTCGGTGCAAAGACGGTGTAAGAACCGTATGTGCCCAGCATGTCAACAAGACGGAGATTGTACTCTCCTCTTGCACGATTCAGAATTTTCAGGTATTCAGAATATTGCTCCCGATTCTTCAAGTAGTCGGCAGCATATTCTCTGGATTGTGTGTAATAGTTTTCCACCCCAGGGTCGTCGGAACAACTCACGACTGCAACCTGCAAGGCTGAAATCACAAAAAGAGCGATTGCCCAAAGTTTAATTTTAGATGAATTCATAACATCTGTTAAATGTAGATTGTTGGTAAAATGGTAGTTTAGTAATATATAAGTTGATTGTAACGGCAAATTTACACTTTTTATAAGTTATTAACCAAATAAAACATAATTTTTCTTCTTGTTTTTAACACATCAAGAATAATTATGAAGTCAATTTAAACTATAAGTGGGATTTTGTAGTCATTTATTATAAATTTGCAAATTTTGTATTATTCTAACCCAAACTTAACAACATGATGAAATCATTGACGAAAGTCATGCTGGCAGCATGCTTGCTGATGGCAGGACAGGCAGCGTTTGCTGCATCCCCATGGAAAAAGGGAGCATTTGAGACAAAAAAGTACCGTAACCTATTCGTTGAAATGGGCTACTCCAAAAAGGATGTAGATGCCAAATTACAGGAGGTGTTCAACGATTGCTTTTACGGCCCCAACAAAGTCTATTTTGAAGTGGGCGACTCGATGGCCTATGTATCAGATATCAAGAACCACGATGCACGTACCGAAGGTATGTCATACGGCTTGATGATTGCCGTGCAGTTTGACAAGAAAGACATCTTCGACCGCCTGTGGCGTTGGAGCAAGAAATACATGCAGCACCAAGATGGCATCCGTGAGGGCTACTTTGCATGGAGTTGCCGCACAGACGGCACTCAGAACTCTCCAGGTGCCGCGTCCGACGGTGAACTCTACTTCATCACGGCACTGATTTTTGCTTCCAACCGTTGGGGCGACGACACGGGCATCAACTACAAGGCAGAGGCACAGCGCATCCTCAACTGCACCATGCCCAAAGAATATGAAGCCCCTCGGGGAGGTTTCGGTTTTGGAGGCTTCGGTGGCGGTCAGCAACAGCAGAATGCCGCTCCACAGAAGCAGAGAATGTTCCTGATCAACCCTGATTCCAAACTCATCACCTTCACGCCCGATGGTGGCGGTCAGACTTACACCGACCCATCCTATCATATCCCAGCCTTCTATGAAGTATGGGCAAAGTGGGCAGACGACGGTCGTGCCGACTATTGGAATGAGTGCGCAGCCAAGTCACGTGAGTTCCTCCACAAAGCCATCAACGAGAAGACGGGTCTCAATCCCGACATGTGCCAGTTCGATGGCAGTGAGATGCAAGGTTGGGGAGGTCGTCGCAACAGCAGCAACAACTTCCGTTACGACTCATGGCGTGTGCCTATGAACATTACCCTCGACTATGAGTGGAGTTGCGCTGACCGCGAATGGCAGCAGCAGTATGGCGAGAAGATCCAGAACTTCTTCTATTCTCAGGGTGTAAACGACTTCATGGACCAGTACCGCACTGATGGCACCTTGCCAGAAGAGAACGAGATATTGGGTGCAGGCGGTTTCCGCAAGTTGCGCCATTCCATCGGTCTTGTTGCCACTACAGCAGCAGCATCCATGATGTGCAGCCACGACAAGAGCAAGGAATTTGTCGATGCCCTCTGGAACGCCAAGCACGAGCCATTCGAGGACGGCTACTTCGATGCTTACTATGACGGTCTGCTCCGCCTCTTTGCCTTCATGCACCTAAGCGGCAACTACCAGATCATCTTCCCAAAGAAATGAGCATTCACAGACTGACATACTTCCAAGCCCGCTACCATCATGGTGGCGGGCTTGTTTTTTCTTAAAGGCACACTACCCTTTTTCAAACATTTGGCTTCGCCGAATGTCGGCACACTTTTGAACATTTGGCTCCGCCGAATGTCGGCACACTTTTGAACATTTGGCTTCGCCGAATGTCGGCACACTTTTTGAACATTTGGCTCCGCCTAATGTCGGCACACTTTTTGAACATTTGGCTCCGCCTAATGTCGGCACGGTGCGCCTCTTATTTCACGCACCCAGCGCATAATATTACGAGCACTCAGCGCGTGTCATTTCGTGCTGAGTGCCCGTAATTGTAGGTCAAAGGGTTACGTATTTTGAGGTTTATTTCACCACCACTTTCACGCTCTTCCCGCCAATCTTCACAATGGCAATCTCACCACTGTTCATGCTGGTGTTGATAGTAACGGTGCCATTAGTGGCAATGCCGTTCCCTGCTTCAACACCACCGATGGTATAGACCTCCACCTTTGCCTTGTCTGCCACACCTTGCACAGTGATCTGACCATCTTTGCTTTGAATCAGCACAGGGTATGCCTTCAGTTCTGTCACGTCATCAGGGAGTTCCTCGCTTTTCGGTTCTGTCTCAATCCAGCAGAGTGTGGCAGTAGCAGCGTCGGAATTTTCATGACCTGCCGCCGTGGCATATACACTGATGTTGTATGTTACGTTCAACTTCACCTTGCTGTCGCTATACTCCTTGATGTCCTCGTCGGAGATTCTGCTGACAAATTCTACACCTTCGGTGGCACAAGAGAATTGCAGTTCGCCATCTGTATAGGCTATGGTTGGTGTCTCACACTTGTTCACTTTCAACTCTTCTCCCGACAGCCCCTTGATGGTACCAAATTCACTCCATGGGGCAGATTCATGGTATGAATTTGTGGATGCGTCAGGCACATGGAGTGTGGCACTTGCCACATTGGCATCTTGGAATGCGTTTCCTCCTGTCATCGGTACATTTGCTGCACGGCAGAATACATCTTTCAAATTCGAACATCCGGCAAAAGCTTTTGCGCCGATGGAAGAGATGCCTTCGGGAATGGAGACAGATGCCAGATTTGTACAGCCTTCGTATTTAGAAGTGATTGATTCCCAATTATTTGTAGTTAATACGGTAGAAAAGTGGATTGGGTCCTATTTGTGGGTTCACGGAAAGTGAAGATTTAACGATTTTAACTTGCTTTTACGTGCAAATGTGCGGTTTGGATGACAAAATGAGGGAAGAGAAGAGAAATCAAAAGATGCCGTGAAAAGAGAAAATAGGATAGGATGCTGTTGTAACGATACCCATTCTCTTATATGGATATACAGACAACTTTACTTTATTGTCTGTATATATATAAGATGTATAAAGTCAAGTGGAATGTTAGGGATGGTGTCGGTTGAAACGACCTCATCTGCTTGTATAGACTTTGGTTGACAACTTTACTTTATTGTCTGTATATATACAAGAGGTATAAAGTCAAGTGATGCAAGGGGGATGGGTTGGTGAGGTGGCAGGTCTTTTCTTCTTTTGACGGCAAAAATTGTTTCGATATGCGCTGATGAGGTGGGTACAAACCACCCCATCTTTTCTTTTTTTCGATAGTCCCT
>SAMEA3663015__coassemble_2405_pt1 | contig 5522 bp, 3 predicted proteins | sample SAMEA3663015__metabat2_low_PE_019 | metagenome-assembled genome bin SAMEA3663015 (sample SAMEA3663015) | pig gut metagenome | biome: pig gut; feature: pig-associated habitat; material: faeces | place: France | collected 2012
TTTTCTTATTTTCTTTTGTTTTTTCTTGTTTTTCTAAAGCCGCCGAAGGCGTAATTCTTACACCGAACTGACGTTAAATTGACGATAATTTGTCCCGATAATTGATGTTTTTTGTGGAGGTGGGCTTACAAATCAAGATTTTTGTGTAAATTTGTGGCATGCAATGAAAAGTTGATGTTATGACCATGAAAGTGCGATACTTTTTGTTGGTGGCTGTGGCGCTGGTCCTGCTGACGGGTTGTCACCGCGACGCCTCCGCGCTGCTGGAGCGTGCGGAGGCATACTTGCCGTCACAGCCCGACAGTGCCGAGGTATGTCTGGACAGCATAGGGCAGCCCCAAAGACTGAACGATGCTCAAAAGGCATGGTACGGTTTGCTTCGCACCTATGTGGACAATCGGCAGGGTAAGGGAGTGGAAAGCGACTCGCTGATTCGGGACAGTTATGAATATTACCGTGAAGCCTCCCATGCAGGTCAGACCTCCGACATGACGCTGCTGCGCCGCTATGCCCAGAGTTGCTACTACATGGCACTTTTCTATGAATCCTGCGACAGCACCAAGCAACGTGAGGATATGCTGTACCAAGCCATCAAAGGCAGTGAGGAGTGTGAGGATTGGCACACGTGCTATTTGGCATATACGCAACTTGGCAACAGTACACTTTGGGGCAATCCAGATTATGCCATCCAGCAATCGAAGAAGGCATTGGATATCTACCACAAAATTAACGATGATGTCAACAACGAGGTGTTGATATTGGGACATATTGCAGGCTGTTCGGAATCGTTAGATAGTGCCTTGAAATATTATATGAAAGGGTATGAACTGGCAGAGAAGAACAAATTGCTAAAGTCTCAAAATGCAATGAGCATGGGACTGGCTAAGGTGTACAGTTATAAAGGAGAAGCAGATAAGGCACTCTCTTTTGCTAAAAGAGGAATAGTTACAGCAAACGGTGAGGTGCTTGCAACATCCCTGCTAACCTTGGCGCAATGCTACTATGCTTGTGACTCGTTGAGTCAGGCAAGAGACGTACTGAATAGCATCCCTTGTGATTCAGATTACATCACCCAATATCTCGTTCTTCGTGATTTATCCGACATTGCATTTCGCCAACATAACTATGATTCCATATATACCTATGTGGATTCTGCCTACGAATGTCTGGAAGACCGCTTCTTCCATATACAAAGCGTTAAAGACGAGTATTATCAAGCCAATCTCATCAAGGAATTGGAGAAGGAGCAGATACAGCATGAGTCGGAGCGCAATATGTGGGTGCTGAGTATTATCATTATCATTCTGCTGATGCTCTCCTTGTTGATATATATAAGGGTAAGAACAAAAAAGCAGTTTGAAGTTCGTCTGCTCAAGCAGCGTTTGCAACGTCTATCGGAACACTACTTGCATACCAAGGAAGAACTTAACATGATAGAGACGGATTTAAGTACACTGAAAAGGCAGAAAGAAGAGGAACTTGCTGCCCTCCAGCTGCAATTGGAAGAAGTTCAGAGGAATTACGACCTCAACATGGACAATTATGACGAGTTGGCAAAAAGCCAACCTGTCGTCTCCATCAAGAGGAAGTTGGATGTGACAGCCCTTGTGCAACCACTCACCGAGCAAGAATGGCAGACGCTTATTGACGAGTTCCGTCACGACATGCCCCAACTGTATGCTATCGTAACGGACCACCACCTGAGCACTCTTGAATTCCGTGTCACTATCTTGACACGTTTGGCAATCCGACCCGATGATATGGCATTGCTGCTGAATCTTTCCAAGCAAAGCATTTCCAACACCAAATCTAATGCTAACAAAAAACTCTTTTCTGACAATTCTGCCCGTTCCTTTCCCTACAATTTGAGTCATATGTAGTCAACATGTACTTTTTGTGTACTTTTTCTATAGTTGTTTGACATTCAGATAGATGTAATTTGTAATATGTACTTTATATGTACATTCCCATTGTCCGTTATTTGATTGTTCCGAACATTATTTCTACCTTTGTGCCCGAAAAATGGAGAGTTTTTTTATTCTTATATTAATAATAATTCTAATTGTATGAAAAAAACCAATGTGATTTTGATGTTGGCGTTCACTGCTTTGGTTTGTTCTCTAATGGGATGCAGCCAGGAGGATGATGGCTATGACAATGCTGAAATGTACACTTTGGCGGAAATGGGAACAAGACTGGGAGGAGAAGGGGGGCGATTCTGGTGGGAAACCTCGCAAGAAAGTGATTCGCTGGGAAAAAGAAAGCGAGAACACCCATCAACCTACAAGCCTTCCGAATCCTATCAGCATATTGAGTCTTTCCTGTTTGCCTAATTCGACATCTCCCACATTATATGGTGAATACGACACGGAGACTCTAACCATTTCAATCAGCAATTATAATGGTAATGCCCAAATTTCCATCCTGACTGTTGAAAGTGGCTATTTGATGAGTTCCGCGACAGTGGCAGTATCGTCCGAGTCCTCCATAGACTTCTCACTCTTAGACTACCCCACAAGTGCATATTATCAAATATTTGTTACCTTGGGTAGCGACACCTATTACGGAGTCTTTGACCTCTAAAAAAGAAAAGCCATGAAGAAATGCACAATTCATATCATGATGACAGGTGTCCTTCTTTGGACTGGATGCCTGTTGTCTTGTGACCGTATCCCCGAACAAGCCCTCCAGCAGGCAGGCGACAACCGTGCAGAACTGGAGGAGGTCTTGGCGCACTTCAAGGACGACCCTGACCCCTTGAAGTATCGTGCCGCCAAGTTCCTGATTGAGAACATGCCCTACCACTACACTTATGAGGGCGATGCAGTCGAGGCATACGACAGTGCTTATCTTCAGATGGCGGACGAGCCGCTGCCCGACCGCAATCAATTCTTTAAGGAGCGGACAGACAGCATCCGCTTCACCGACAAGCGTTTCGCCATCGACGTCCAGTCCGTCAAGGCAGATTACCTGATTCGCGCCATTGACGAGGCGTGTGACACATGGCGACGCTCCTCGTGGCAGGACGACTACGATGAAGACCTTTTCTTCAATTACGTCCTTCCTTACCGCATCCTCAATGAACCCCTCAGCGACTGGCGCGCAGCCATCGCCAAGGAGCATCCCTACCTGACCGAACCTGTCGTTTGGAGCAAGCGGGGGGAGCAATTGGAGGCGGAAGATGCCGATGCTACAGGTGATATTACCGAAACAGAAAGCGCATCGGAGGGTAAGATGGTCATGCTCGACCATGAGGGTGCGAAGGTCACCTACACCTACACCGTCCCTGCCGTAACCCGCAAGGTGCTTTATCTTCGCTACACGGCTACCGCCCGTCGGGCACGTGTTGCCCTGACCCTCAACGGCAAGCCTGTCACGACTGCACCCCTGCATCCTGCCAACTCGCTCAAGAATTTCCTGACCAGCCGCAGTGCCACCCTCGTCACGTTGCGCAAGGGAGTCAACACCCTCACCTTCGCCTATGCTGGCGACACCATCGGACTTGACTACCTGCAGGTGACGGCAAGCGAACCCTTTGACCCGACGCAGGCAGAAGACTATTCCAATGACTATTGCCAGATCAGCAACAAGCATACGGGACGTTACTTGACCATCGGACTTCACCCCGACACCCTTCCCTGTGTCGCCGCCCTCAAACGTCAGATTCAAGGTGACAGCAGCCAACTCCTGCGCCTCGACTATAAAGGCAATGCCTGCTGGGGCATCTCCGTGTTCGAACCGGATTCTGACTTCTGCGTGGAAACAGAGTATTGCAGTATCGAGCACAATGCGTCCGTCGGACTGTACCACACCCTCAATGGCAGCAACCAGAAGTGGGCGTTCCTTCCAGAGGGCGACGGGTATTACCGCCTCATGAACAAGGACAGCGGACTCTTCCTCGAAGCCAAGCCCTGTGGTGCCGCCGACACCCTTGCCCAGAATCCTTATACGGGCAAGGACAACCAATTGTGGAAGATTGAGCGGAAAGGCAAGAACCCTGCCGCCAACACCCTCTTCCGGAAAGGGAGTGCCCTCTCCGAAGCGTTGCGACTGTTCGACATCACAGGGCAGTATGAATGGATAGGCTATGAGAGCCCTCTGCCGCCCCGTGCCACCTCTCTGCTCAGCGGCAAGACGGGTAACTGCCGTGACGAGGCAGACTACACAGTCTATCTCTGCCGGAGCCTCGGCATCCCTGCCGCAGTCGATTTCACTCCCCATTGGGGCAACCGCAGCAATTCCCACGCATGGAGCGTCGTCGTCCTGCCCGATGGCAAGGCGACCCCCTTCTACATGGGTTGCGCCCCTGCCGACACGGTGCATTACTACCACAGCTACAAGAAGCCCAAGATTTTCCGTCACCGCTTCCAGCTGAACGAGCGGTATGCCAGAGACCTCAAAAATGAGGACGAAGTGCCAGACCTCTTCAATGCACCTAAGTTCACCGATGTGACCGACGAATACTATGAGACCACCGACGTGACCCGTGACGTGCCTGCCGAATATGCTGACAAGCGGATTGCCTATATCTGTGTGTTCGACAACCGCAACTGGGTGCCCGTCTTCTACGGCAACATCCGTGACGGGAAAGTGACCTTCACCTCCATGGGACGCAACATCGTCTATATGGCAGCGTTCTATGAGCATGGGCGGATTGTGCCCTTCGGAGAGCCGTTCCTTATCAAGGGTGACGGCACGGTCCAGACCGTCCAACGCAATGAAAAGAAACGCACGACGCTCAAGTTGTTGCGCAAATATCCTTTCATGGGCAAGGAGGACTTCTTCAATGCCCGTATGTCAGGCGGACGTTTCCAGGGGGCAAACCTTCCCGACTTCTCCGACGCGAAGACCTTCTATAAGTTTGAGGGCTTGACCAATGGCAACTGGTATGAGATACCTGTCAATGATGAGGGTAAGTATCGTTACCTGCGCTACATCGGACCAATGGGTTCTCATTGCAACATCAACGAACTCGAATTCTATGGTGCTGACGGCACGAAGTTGTCAGGCATCATCATCGGCACCGAGGGTGATCCTTGGGCAAGCAAGGAAACAGTCTTTGACGGTGACATCCTCACTGGCTTCAGTGGAGTCAGTCCCGACGGTCATTGGGTGGGGTTGAAACTCCCTGCTCCCCAGACAATCAGCAAGTTCAAGTTCATTCCTCGCAACGATGGCAACGGTGTTGAGATAGGTGATGAGTACGAACTCGTCTATTGGAAGGACGGGAACTGGTCACTCTTGGGCACGCAGGTGGCAACAAGCAATGTGCTCACCTTCAAGAACGTGCCCAGTGGAGGCTTGTATGTGCTCCGTGACAAGACTAAGGGGCATGAGCAGCGAATCTTCACGTATGAGAAGGGTGAACAGGTGTGGTGGTAGGATTCCTTGAGGAGTTGACAGTTGAGAGTTGAGAGTTGAGAGTTGAGGGCAACTTTTCATTCCGTCATTCTTTCATTATTTCATTTTTTTCGAGCATCGGCTTTTAACTCCGAGCGTAGCGATAATTTCTTTAACTTCTT
>SAMEA3663015__coassemble_3245_pt1 | contig 4517 bp, 4 predicted proteins | sample SAMEA3663015__metabat2_low_PE_019 | metagenome-assembled genome bin SAMEA3663015 (sample SAMEA3663015) | pig gut metagenome | biome: pig gut; feature: pig-associated habitat; material: faeces | place: France | collected 2012
AAAACCACAAATAATTAAATTTATGAGAAATTGGCTACGCCGAGCTGAAGGTTCGGAAGTGTTTTTCCACAACGGATTGCACGGATTATACGGATTTTTGAGCCTCGGCGGCTCCTGCCATTCGGATTGTTCTGCATCCGGCCATCGTCGCCTCTTGCGACGAAAAATCCGTATAATCCGTGCAATCCGTTGTAAAAATATATCCGAAATCTGAGTCATAAATTATTTTTGTTGGAATTCATCGAACTGACGTTAACTTACAGCCCACCGCCATCAACACCTTCACAACTCACTTCACCTTACCTCTGCTTCAACACTCATTTCACTGTCTAAACCACTAAACACTTAATCAATGAAACATTGTTTCGGTTTTTCGTATAACCGAAATAAAGATTATATTGTTATTTCATTGTATTTATTATTTCGTTTATTTGATTTATCAATAATAACATTCAAACGTAATAAAGGTAATACAATATAAACATTTAATAATATTATCGTAATAACGTATTTATTGTTATTTCGTTATTTCCTTATTTTAACAATATCGTAATTATGGAATATTGTTAAACTTAATAAACCAACAAAAGATAATAATGTTATTTTGTTATTTCTTTTATCTCGATTAAAGATAAAAATAAAATATTATTATTTCGTTTATACAAAAAAAAGGGGGGGGGGAAGGGATAGACAAGAAGGAGAAGGAGATGGAGGGGAGGGGAGAGGAGGGAGTGCCTACTGGGCAACGGCCAACTTTCATCTGCCAGCACGAAAATGGAACAGCAATGTATGAATCCTAATCGGTCATCGGTTTGTCTCTCATCCAATTCAAGAACATTCATGAACATTAGAATGAGCGATTATTCATGAACATTAGAATGAGCGATTCGGGGTAATCGAAGGCGACCAATGACTCCACCATCAGAAAACAGGGGGGGCAATGTACAAATGAAGGGGTGGGGGAGGGGAAAAACAATTTTTTTTGTGTTTTTCTGAAAAAAAAGTTTGTTTTTTATGTGAATGTTATGAGAATTTCATATCTTTGCATCAGAAAAAAGTTTTCTAAAAAGGTAAACTTTTGAGGAGACGAAAAGAAAAAAGTTTCCCGTTTTGAAAAACTTTTCGAGAGAGAACAAAATGAAAAACAACTGAAAGATAGCAGGTTAGAAACGTCGAGGTGAAGAATCGGTTGAACTACGAAAGACAAAAAGTTGTCCAGAAGTGAGAAAAAATGGTCTAAGAAAGTGAAGAGGAATGGTGAAGGGGGAGAGGAACCAAATGGGCAAAATGAATAAGCAATTTTTTATAGGAAAATGGCGAGTGGCGAGGATGACAGTGCGTGGAAAGAAGCGGAACGAAGCTGTGACAGGAGGTTGCAGCACATGGAATTTGTGGCTATTGAATGGAGGAGTGGGTGCTGAAGGTGAAAGTGGATGCAGAATAGGGAAGTGGGTGTTGAAGGTGAAAGTGGATGCAGAATAGGGAAGAGGGTGTTGAAAGTGGAAGTGAAAGTAAATAGGGGAGTGGGTGTTGAAAGTGGAAGTGGATGCTGAATAGGGGAGTGGGTGTTGAAAGTCGTCACATTGATTGCATGGAATGATATACACATATATCCTAAACTTAAACACACATATATATATTATATAGAAAATTAACTAATATACGAAGAACAATGGAAATTAGTAATTTTACCATTACGAAGAGAGACGGGTCGAAGGACAGTTTCTCGCTGGACAAGATCATGAACGCGATCGTGAAGGCGTTCGAGAGTGTGGACGAGCCGACAGACTTGGGGACTATCTCCAAGATTCTCAGCCATCTGGACATTAAGGATGACATCAAGGTGGAGGATATTCAGAACCAGGTGGAAGAGGCGCTGATGAGAGAGGGTCACTACAAGGTGGCGAAGTCGTTCATGCTGTATCGCCAGCAGCACACGGAAGACCGTGAGACGTTGGCGAAGTTGCAGTTCCTGTCTGATTACTGTGAGAGTGTGAACGCGGCGACAGGTTCGAAGTATGACGCAAATGCAAACGTGGAGCACAAGAACATCGCGACGTTGATTGGTGAGTTGCCGAAGTCGAATTTCATCCGTCTGAACCGCCGTTTGCTGACCGACCGCATCAAGAAGATGTATGGCAAGGAACTGGCTGACGAGTACATTGACAAGTTGACGCATCACTTCATCTACAAGAATGACGAGACATCGCTGGCTAACTACTGTGCCAGCATCACGATGTATCCTTGGCTCATCGGCGGCACGTTGGCGATTGGCGGCAACTCGACTGCTCCGACGAATCTGAAGTCGTTTGCCGGCGGATTCATCAACATGGTGTTCATGGTGAGTTCGATGCTGAGCGGTGCTTGCGCCACGCCTGAGTTCCTGATGTACATGAACTACTTCATCGGCAAGGAGTATGGCAAGGACTACTACAAGCGTGCCGACGAGCAGGCTGACATGAGTCTGAAGAAGCGCACCATCGACAAGGTCATCACGGACTACTTCGAGCAGATTGTGTATTCGCTCAACCAGCCCACGGGTGCCCGCAACTATCAGGCAGTGTTCTGGAATGTGGCTTACTATGACAAGTATTACTTCCAGAGCATCTTCGGCGAGTTCTACTTCCCCGATGGTTCTCAGCCCGACTGGGAGGGACTCTCCTGGCTGCAGAAGCGTTTCATGAAGTGGTTCAACCGCGAGAGAACCAAGACGTTGCTGACTTTCCCCGTGGAGACCATGGCGTTGCTGACCGACGAGAATGGCGAGCCCAAGGACGAGGAGTGGGGCGACTTCACGGCTGAGATGTATGCCGAGGGTCACTCGTTCTTCACCTACATGAGCGACAACGCCGACTCGCTCTCCTCTTGCTGCCGCCTGAGGAACGAGATCACGGACAACGGCTTCTCCTACACGCTGGGTGCCGGCGGTGTTTCGACCGGTTCGAAGAGTGTGCTGACCATCAACCTGAACCGTTGCATCCAGCAGGCTGTGAACGAGAAGAAGGACTATCTGGAGGAGTTGGGCAAGGTGATAGACCTCTGCCACAAGGTGCAGTTGGCTTACAACGAGAACCTGAAGGACTTGCAGGAGCACGGCATGCTGCCGCTTTTCGATGCAGGTTACATCAACATCGGCCGTCAGTATCTGACCATCGGCATCAACGGTCTGGTGGAGGCTGCCGAGTTCATGGGCTTGAAGATTGCGCCTAACCCTGAGTATCAGCAGTTTGTGCAGGGCATCCTCGGTCTCATCGAGAAGTACAACAAGCAGTACAGGACGAAGGACGTGATGTTCAACTGCGAGATGATTCCTGCCGAGAACGTGGGCGTGAAGCATGCGAAGTGGGACCGCGAGGACGGTTACTTCGTGCCACGCGACTGCTACAACTCCTACTTCTACGTGGTGGAGGACGACTCGCTGAGCATCATCGACAAGTTCAAACTGCATGGCGCTCCCTACATCGAGCACCTCACGGGCGGTTCTGCACTGCACATGAACCTGGAGGAGCACCTCTCCAAGCAGCAGTATGCCAAACTGCTGAAGGTGGCTGCCCAGGAGGGTTGCAACTACTTCACGTTCAACATCCCCAACACGGTGTGCAACGACTGCGGCCACATCGACAAGCGTTACCTGCATGAGTGCCCCAAGTGCGGCTCGAAGAACATCGACTACATGACCCGCATCATCGGCTACCTGAAGCGTGTGAGCAACTTCTCACAGCCACGCCAGGAGGAGGCTGCACGCCGCTACTATGCCCATGCAAGCGCGTGAACAACGATGATTTTCAACAACGAATCTCACGAATAGAAAAATGCCGCAAGCGGCGACGAATGGAAACGAATGTGGCTGCTTAACAACCATCACGCATTCGATTCCATTCGCTGCCGCTTGCGGCATAAAAAAGAAAAATTCGCCTCATTCGTGAAATTCGTTGTCAAAAAAATTGAATCAAAGTCAAAGCAAAAAATTCGTGTAACCCATGCTCAAGTACGTCAACACAGGCATCGTCTTTCAGGAGATTCCCGACGAAGTGACGCTTGCCATCAACATATCAGGCTGTCCGTGCCACTGCCCCGGCTGCCACTCGCAGTATCTGTGGGAAGACATCGGCATGCCGCTCACCACCGACGCCATCGACGAGTTTGTGGAGAAGAACGGCAAGGACATCACTTGCATCGCCTTCATGGGCGGTGATGCCGAACCGCGACGCGTCAACCGACTGGCGCAGTACATCCACGAGGAGTACCCCACACTGAAGGTGGCATGGTACAGCGGCAGGATGCGTGTGCCCAGCGAGGTGAACAAGGACGACTTCGACTACATCAAGATCGGCCCTTACCTCCAGCATCTCGGCCCGCTCAACAGCCGCACGACCAACCAACGGCTCTACCGCAACACCCACGACGACTCGTGGGAGGACATCACCAGCCGCTTCTGGAAGAAGTGATACATGTAGTTAGATAATTGAAGTTTCGGATGCTTTCTTCAACAACGAATATGACGAATATGACGAATT
>SAMEA3663015__coassemble_3685_pt1 | contig 4143 bp, 3 predicted proteins | sample SAMEA3663015__metabat2_low_PE_019 | metagenome-assembled genome bin SAMEA3663015 (sample SAMEA3663015) | pig gut metagenome | biome: pig gut; feature: pig-associated habitat; material: faeces | place: France | collected 2012
TGTTGTTCAGGAACTTATAAATAAAGTTAAATTATAGTGTTGCGGAATTAAGGAATATCAAAATGGGTGTTTGATTGTCGGTCTTTTACAACAATAGAAGTCGTGAAAAAACCAAGTCCTTCTTCTGAATTTGTATTACAAATGTCACTAGGATATTCCAAATATAAAGTGTAGTCCCCTAACAGGATAGATGAAGCCTTTACTGTTGGTTCTTGTAACAATAATGAGTTAATGCTATCAAGAGAAGTCATGTCTCCTATTTTAATTCCTTTAAATGATAAAATCGTATTCTGTTCATGAGTCCTTTCTCTTTGCTCTTTTTCATTCTTAATATGCATGGTTTGAGAGCCATTTGGGTGTACGCAACAGGTGAAAGTTAAAGATAATGATAAGAGGGACAAATAGATATAAAATAATCGTTTCATTTTTAATAGCCTTTTTAATTGATAAATGTGAATAATAGCGCTTGTTTGTTCATATTGCAAATATACAGAGATTTTTCTAATCAACAAAGAAATCGTTGTTTTTTTTTGAGTCAATGATATTATCGTGTTCTCTTTCCTCTTCCTTCTCAGTCCATTTTTTCTTTCTTCTATAGTCATTTCTATCTTTCCCTCGTGTTCGAAATTTTGTGGGAAGCCTTGTTAGTTCTGTCTGGTTTTAATGAAGTTGAGATAGAAAGTTTATGTTTTGTCAAAACCAAGACATGACTTCCGCTATCTCAAAAGCATGGGTGAAATCATCTCCGTGATGCGTTGCCGTAAAACCCCAAGCACTTTAGCGTGAATACTCATTTCACTTTAGCGCGGTGGGGGTGTTAGAGTCGAAAGTGAAATAATGATATTAACCAACAAAACGTATTGTGGGGGTGATTGTTTTTGGCTGTTGGTGAGATGAATAATCACAGATTGGCAGATGCGACTTTTTGTTATGCCACAATGTCAGTCGAAAGAGAAAGTCGTGTCAGTATCAGATTACTGGCACGGCTTTTGTCTTTCACATAAATCGACTTGCCCACACATCGGGCGATTTATACATTATTAATATAATTAGAATTAAAAACTAAAAACAAATACGATTATGGGAAAGATTATTGGTATTGACCTTGGTACAACAAACTCTTGTGTATCAGTCTTTGAAGGCAATGAGCCTGTAGTGATTGCTAACTCTGAAGGCAAGCGCACCACTCCTTCAGTGGTAGGTTTTGTGAAGGATGGCGAACGTAAGGTGGGTGACCCTGCCAAGCGTCAGGCTATCACAAACCCAAAGAACACGGTGTTCTCCATCAAGCGTTTCATGGGTGAAACTTACGATCAGGTGCAGAAGGAAATCGCACGTGTGCCTTACACGGTGGTGAAGGGCGACAACAACACACCTCGTGTGGATATCGAAGGTCGCAAATACACTCCACAGGAGATTTCCGCCATCATCCTGCAGAAGATGAAGAAGACCGCTGAGGACTATCTTGGCCAGGAAGTGACTGAGGCTGTCATCACCGTGCCTGCTTACTTCTCCGACTCTCAGCGTCAGGCCACGAAGGAGGCTGGTCAGATTGCAGGTCTCGATGTGAAGCGTATCGTAAACGAGCCTACTGCTGCCGCACTGGCTTACGGTATCGACAAGGCTAACAAGGACATGAAGATTGCCGTGTTCGACCTCGGTGGTGGTACATTCGATATTTCTATCCTTGAGTTCGGTGGCGGCGTGTTCGAGGTGCTTTCGACCAACGGTGATACTCACCTCGGTGGTGACGACTTCGACCAGGTGATTATCGACTGGCTCGTCAGCGACTTCAAGAGCAACGAGGGTGTTGACCTCTCACTCGACCCGATGGCTATGCAACGTCTGAAAGAGGCTGCCGAGAAGGCAAAGATTGAACTTTCCAGCAGTTCTTCTACAGAGATTAACCTGCCTTACATCACAGCTGCAGGCGGTGTGCCAAAGCACCTCGTGACTACACTCACCCGTGCTAAGTTCGAGTCATTGGCTCACAACCTTATCCAGGCATGTCTCGCTCCATGTCAGGCTGCCATCAAGGATGCAGGCATCTCAACAAGCGACATTGACGAAGTAATCCTCGTAGGTGGTTCAAGCCGTATCCCTGCCGTTCAGCAACTCGTTGAGAACTACTTCGGCAAGGCTCCTTCTAAGGGCGTGAACCCCGATGAAGTGGTGGCTGTGGGCGCATCTATTCAGGGTGCTATCCTCAACAAGGAAGAAGGTGTGGGCGACATCGTGCTGCTCGACGTGACTCCGCTGAACGTGGGTATCGAGACACTTGGTCAGGTGATGACCACCATGATTGAGTCGAACACCACCATCCCATGCAAGAAGACAGAGGTGTTCTCAACCGCTGCCGACAACCAGACAGAAGTGACCATCCGCGTCTTGCAGGGTAACCGTCCAATGGCGAACCAGAACAAGCAGATTGGTATCTTCAACCTCACCGGCATCGCACCAGCACGTCGTGGTGTTCCACAGATTGAGGTGTCTTTCGACATCGATGCCAACGGTATTCTCAAGGTGTCAGCCAAAGATAAGGCAACAGGCAAGGAGCAGGAAATCCGTATCGAAGCCTCTTCTGGTCTCTCCAAGGAAGAAATCGAGCGCATGAAGGCCGAGGCAGAAGCCAACGCCGATGCCGACAAGAAGGAACGTGAACGCATCGACAAGGTGAATCAGGCTGACAGCATGATTTTCCAGACCGAGAACTTCCTCAACGACAACAAGGACAAGATTCCTGCCGACGACAAACCAGCCATCGACGCAGCCATCGAAGCCCTCAAGAAAGCCAAGGACAGCGGCGACATCGCCCAGATTGACGCAGCCATCGATGGTCTCAACAAAGCCATGCAGGCAGCCTCTCAGAAGATGTATGCCGCAGGTGGCGCAGGTCAGCCCGGTGCAGGCTTCCAAGGCGGTGCCCAACCTAACGATGGCGCTCAGTCCAATGGTGCTGACGACGTTCAAGACGCCGACTTTGAGGAGGTGAAGTAAGCTTGACAAACAAACGATAAACAAATATATGAAATCCGTGTAACTCACGCAGTTACACGGATTTTTCTTTGTGTTAATGGATGCCTACTCACACATGATAGTCGGTTGGGATGTCGGGCCTACGCTTGAGACAGTCTATCCCTTGGAAGCGTTAAGGATGGCTCTGTCCACAATAGACGATGAGACGGCAACTATGCTTATACACCACTCCGACCGTGGCAGCCAGTATTGTAGCCAGACTTATGTACAGGAACTGAAACGATACAATATAAGTATCAGTATGACGCAGAGCGGCGACCCACTGGAGAATGCGGTGGCTGAGCGTGCCAACGGCATCCTTAAGACTGAGTGGCTCTATAAGATGGCTATACCCACAAGGAAGGTATGCAAGCAGGAACTTGAACGTATCATCCTGTTCTACAACACAGAACGCCCACACATGAGCATTGGTATGCAGACACCATCCATGGCACATACACAGACAGGGGAGCAGAAACGCTGCTGGAGAAACCCTTGGGAGAAACATGCGGCTGCGCCGCCTGATTAGGTTTTCTTAGCTATGTGGCACTATCTGAAATACAAAAGGCATAGCCATGCATGATGACCGTGCCTGACACTATTTCAGTGTGGTGCGGAAACCTATTGCTGACAGGTTGCTCCTCAGCAGAGCCTGTTTCCTCTTCGGCTTCTGTGCACAAAGTTACACATTTTATCCCGAAAATGAGACATTATTCGTAGATAATTGCTAACTTTGCACTGAAGACGAAGCCAAGAAGGCAGATTTACGCCAGAAGAAAGGTTGTCAAGTAAGTCCGTTCACCAGGTATGAACTGTCAAGAAACTTAGGTGAATGAAATGAAGAATGTAAAGGTGATTAGTTCACCAAATAAAGAGTGTAAACAGATATAGTTAATCGCCCTCAAATGTGACAACGTTTTTCAGGGATAGTCACTTTATCAATAAGGCAAAACTTTTTGAAAGTGTCTGCAAGATTGGCTCAAGAGTAGATGGCATTCGAGATCTGCCATTCTTTGAATTGGTGGAGAAAGACGAAAGATTCAAAACTCTATTATAAGTTCTAATATTCTCATTCAATAGTTCGTTAAAAATTTGAATAATCACGCAGCGTCCGAGACGCCATAATAT
>SAMEA3663015__coassemble_6854_pt1 | contig 2726 bp, 2 predicted proteins | sample SAMEA3663015__metabat2_low_PE_019 | metagenome-assembled genome bin SAMEA3663015 (sample SAMEA3663015) | pig gut metagenome | biome: pig gut; feature: pig-associated habitat; material: faeces | place: France | collected 2012
TTAGAATGATTCGTTTTATTCGTTGTTGAACAATGAAGCGTTTGGAACATCCGAACCTTTAGCTCGACGAAGTCAAACTTAAATTATTAACCCTTTAAAACCAATTCAAAACTATGGGACTTCAATTCCGTAAAGCAAAAATGGCTCTGAATTTCCGCGAAGGAAAGCCAGAAGTGTACAAACTCCGTCAGATCGTCTTCCCCGCTGTCACGACTGACCAACTCGTGGCTGAGTGCGCCAACTCCTGCGGTGTCAACCCCTCGCAGACCAAGGCTGTCATCGACGCCCTCGTCAACCGCCTCGTCCACTACATGGCAATCGGCCACGGCGTGAAGATGGGTGAGTTCGGCTCGTTCAAGCCTACCTTCACCTCCAAGACCGTGAAGGCACTGAACGACCTCGACGGCGACGAAGCCATCAAGACCATCAAGGTGAAGAAAATCCAGTTCTATCCTGGCAAGGCATTCACCCAGATGCTCGACAGTCTCAGCGTCAGCAGCGCTGGCGAAGCACTCGACGTGAAGGAGTGAACAAACGAAGCGGGCGCGACATCACGCCCGCTTCAAACAATTATGATAAAATTTCAAATTTTTGTGGTTTCTTTGTTAGTGAAGTTAACGGAGCAATACTCCCTTAACTCCTTTTCTATTTTTGGAGGTTGCCAGTGTTTTCAAGACCATGATTCGTCCAATCTGAAGGTTTACCGAAGTGATAGTCCGAATTGTCTTTATCACCAGCACCAACCCACTTATCAAATAAAGTGTAAGTGCTTTCAATCTGCTTGCGCTCTTTCATCCAGCGTACTTTCGTGGCATCTATCAAGTTGCCGTCGATACATATCTTCTGCGGGACAGGATCAGCATTAACCGTCGGCAGGACGAAGGTGTTCTTGCCCGAAGCGAGGCGAGACGGATCCGTCGAGGTGACGAGAATTGGAATGTAGTCAGGGTCGGTACCTGCAGCGCCCGTCAGCCATTTGCCTGAGGCATCTTTCATCTCAAACTCGAACTCTACAGGATCTGCTGTGACACCAGCAGAGACATTGACTGGCTGATACAACTTGCCGCCATTCAATTTCTGGGCATTTCTACCCTGCAGGAGTTGATGAGCCTCACGTGCAGGATCCTCAGTGTGAGTGCCGACGTAGATTGGCAATGTACCACCTGATGCCAGCACCTTGATATGAGCCGTGTATTGATCATTCGTACCCGTGAAATATACATCATACACAAGGTCGTTGAAGTCGTAGTCGTCGGTAGAACCAAGGTCCTCGCACATGATGCGATGCCACTTGTGGTCCTCGTAGAACTCAGGATTGCCTGGAGCAAGTTTCACGATCCAGTTGCTGTAGTAACCGTCGGGCTCAACATCTGTCTTCTTATATTGCTCGCCTACATCAGTGTATTTATGCATCTCATAGTCAAAACCAAGGTACCATCCATCATAGTCCAAACCCGTACGGGGACCCTTGAATTTCAGGTGAACGAGCACATAGTTCTCATAGTCATGACTATCATCGGAGTTATGGAAAGAGAAACTGGTCGTGTATCCTTTACCATCTTTATACACCGTCGGACCGTTTGTATTCTGAGAGGGGCCTTCGCTGGTCCAGTACTTCAGCGTACGGTTCGGATAGGTTGTCGTGCTGTTCTTCAGCGCCGTGATGTCATTCGCTGTGGCAGGTGCATTCCGATCAATCGGATTGGCCTTCTGCTTGTTCAGGTTGTTGTTATGCTCCCAAAAGTCGCTTCCATCCGATTCTTTTGTCTTTACTGAGAAATAGTCCATGCCATATTTGATGCTTTCAGTGCCATCATCGCGTACAAAAGAATCATCAGACTTATTGTATAGTTTGACGGTGACTTTTCTACCGTTTCCGTCATAATCTTTCCAATCTCCATCAGGATAACTCTCGCGGTCGAAATCCTGAGAGATGTCCTGTACGAAGTACTCCGTGAAAGGAGGTGTATCAGAGGTGATGTTGGGATGAGTGCGGAACCACCAAGACACATATTCAATTTCTTCGTCTGTCACGTCACCGGCAGGCTGCACCTGATTGTTCTGCATCTTGCTCATAATTTCGTCCTTGGTGTAACCCACTTGTTGGTTGTTTTCCTCAATATAGTACAAGCCATCCACTGTTGATGGGAAACCAGGAATGACGTAACCTTCCTTGGTGGTGTACTCATAAAAATGATTACCACTTCCGTCTTGAGTATCTGTACCAACTGCTGTCGTCACACCGACCACTGTATTGTTCTCTTTTACCGCTACCGCCCACATATTACGGTCCACCTGTACAGCACGTGTCCCCATTTCATCCTCACTACCCTTTGCGCCGAAGCCCCAGGTGTGTCCTTCGGCTGGTTCGCCATAGCGCGCGATGAAGTTGGCTCTGTACTCCTCGATGGTCTCGATTTCGGCATCGGTCAAGTCAATCGCCTGATCGGACATGCCAGGGTCATATTCGCTACAAGCTGCCAACAAGCCCAGGGCAGCAACCGCTGAAAGATAATGCTTGATGTTCATAACATTCATTCTTTTTGATTGTTATACTTTCTGTTGATTTTGTTTCTGTTAATTGACTGATTGCTGGTGAATCTAATGTTTTTCGTACATCAGCGGCTCAAGACAAAGTACCTATCGCTCGATGCTGCCGCCATCATCTGTGGTGTTTCACGATGAAAATATACGATTTCGATGCAAAGGTACAAAGTTTTTATCAA